>Ga0222634_1000116_pt1 | contig 46741 bp, 67 predicted proteins | sample AntAcemetageno50_FD_179807 | JGI IMG/M metagenome (GOLD analysis project Ga0222634, IMG submission 179807) | Saline water microbial communities from Ace Lake, Antarctica - #50 | ecosystem: Environmental > Aquatic > Non-marine Saline and Alkaline > Saline | place: Antarctica: Ace Lake | collected... | reverse complement strand
GACCTCAGTGGCGCGAACCTCAGTGGCGCGCGCCTCAGTGGCGCGAACCTCAGTGGCGCGTACCTCAGTCGCGCGGACCTCAGTGGCGCGGACCTCAGTGGCGCGAACCTCAGTGGCGCGAACCTCAGTGGCGCGTACCTCAGTGGCGCGGACCTCAGTGGCGCGTACCTCAGTGGCGCGAACCTCCCCGCCTATCAAATCCCCCAAACGGGATCACTTACTGTCTTCAAGAGATGTGCCCACAACAAGATTGCAAAGCTGTTCGTACCCCCGACCGCAAAGCGCACAATTTCACTTATTGGGCGCAAGTGCCGCGCTGAGTTTGCACTCGTAGTGTCGATTTTCGACGTAGTTACTGGCGAGAAAACAGACTCCGCGTTTGGATTGCACCGTTCGGGTTTTGAATACCGGGTCGACGATTTTGTCAGGCCAGATCGCTACGACGACGACCCGCGTGTCGAATGCACGAACGGCATTCATTTTTTCCTGACCGAGAAAGAAGCTCGGGACTGGCGCTAACCGCCGCCTCCCTCCCTCAACCAGGACATCGAACCGTGATCCAAGAACTCAAAGCCGTTCAAGCTCCATTCTGGGCATACCGCAAGAACAAACGCCTTTCCTGCGTGTTCTGCATCATGGGCTGTGAAAACGACCTGCAGCATGGCGCTGAACAACGCCCCGACCTTTACCAGGAATATTTGAACCTCGAAGACGAGACTGGTTGGACCATGTTTAACGGCCGGTCGTTGCGGGACCGCGTCGAAGGTTCTTCCAAAGGCGTGCAACTCGAACTGGAGATTGCGGCATGACCGGTCCCACGGATCCTATGGAACCGGTCGGCCACCCGGTGAACCGCGTCATGCAGGACATGAACCGGCGCCGGAAAGCCCTGGCAACCGAGATTGCAGCGGAGAACGACGAGTCCGCGACCGTTTCCGAAGAACTCACCGCCGACATTGAGCGGATCAAGCAGGAGCAGAGCTGATGAATTTGGAAGTCGATATTGCCCGTATCGAACAGGGCGCAATTGAGCAGGTTTCAGAGCAAATCCTGGACGAGTCCGATTTGCGGACAACTATCCGGGACAAGATCAACGATCGCGTCGACAAGATATTCTCGGACGAAGCCGAGATGATGATTGCCGCCACCGTTCGGGCATCCACTGTGGAAGCATTCGATCGCGCATATCAGCCCGTCGATGCGTTCGGTAAGCCGAATGGCGACGAAACGTCAATCCGCAAGCAGATGCAGAGTTTGATTGATGATTTCTGGACCCAGAAAGTGGATGGCAATGGCGCGCCCATCAAAAAGGATAGCTATTCGCACAGAGAGGCCCCCACCCGTGCGATGTGGATGCTGACCCAGATCAGCAAGGATGATTTGTCGGCCAGCCTGAAGCAGGAACTCGTCAATAGCGCAGCCCAGATCAAGGACGGATTCCGCAAGGAACTTCGTGCCCAGGTCGATAATTGGCTGGGCGAGCTTTTCAAAGTCCGTTCCCAAATGGATCAGGACGAAGGGCGCCGGTAACAGATGCTGGATAAGCCCACCTTCGCGCCGGTCGAATACGACCCAGGCCAGTTGATCACCCGAGGCGGCATCTACGCCAACGTTGATATCGATCGGTACCATGGAGATCTGTGCGATGGACCGTCGGTATCGAAATCTGGGCTGCATACGCTGGTCGGCCGGTCGCCGGCGCATTTCTGGGACGCCTGCCCCTGGAACTTGGACGCCCTGCCCCGTGCGCGCAGTGACGCGCTGGACTTCGGCAAGGCTGTTCACATGCTGTTGTTGGGCGAAAAGGGCTTTGCCGAGAAATACGTCCTGAAGGCCCACGATGCCTACCGATCCAACGAGGCCAAGGCATGGCGCGACCATCAGGAGGCCCGCGGCAAGACGATCATCAGCCAAGGCCAGATAGACCAGATCCGGGCCATGCGGGACAGCCTGGCCGGGCATGCGCTCATCCAGCAAGGGGCTTTGAACGGCCGCGTCGAAATGTCGATGTTCACTAAGCTGGATTCCGGCATCTGGTTGAAAGCCCGGCCGGACGTTATCCCGCTCGACTCGGGTTTCTATGCCGACCTGAAAACCTGCGTCAGCATCGAATACGACGATCTGGAGCGCACCATCTGGAATTACGGCTACCACATGCAGGCGGCCGTTGTTCGCATGTGCGCCATGGCCCTTGGCCTTCCCTTTGAAGAATTCGTTCTCGTGTTTGTCGAGAAGACGCCGCCGCACATCGTCCGGCCGATCGTTCTGAAATCCTCCGCGCTCGACTTCGGGCAATCCCAGGCACTGCTTGGCCTCAAAGTTTTGGCCGAGTGCCTGAAGCGGAACCAATGGCCCGGCCCCCAAGGCTTCGACCTTGAGTCCGAATACGGCTCCGTACCCGGCTGGGCCGAGAAGCGTTTCGAAAATCAGAAAGCCAATCTGGAAAGGATGATCGCATGAATGAGATCGTAACAGCGGACGCCGCGTCGTCGGTCGACAAGTGGAATACTCCCACGATCCAGTTTGCCGGCGGCTTCCAGTTGGTCCCGCAATCACTCAAGGAATCGGTTGAGATCGCGAAATTGATGGCAAAAGCCGGATGCGCGGTTCCGAAATATTTGCACGGGAACCCAGGGGCCGCGCTCGCGGTGGCAATGCAAGCTTGGCGTTGGAACATGGACCCGTTCGCCGTCGCCTCCAAAACCTACATGGTGGTCAACAGGCATGGCGAGGAGCGGATCGCATATGAGGCGCAGCTGATTGCAGCTGTGGTGAATGCGCGCGCCGGCCTGAAAGATCGACCCAACCTCAAATACGAGGGCGAAGGCCGCTCGCGAAAATGCATCGTCACTTTGGTTTTCCTGTCCGGCGCCGTCCGTGAATACGAAAGCCCCGAGATCGGCAACATCAAAACCCAGAAGAGCCCACTGTGGCAATCGGAGCCCGATCAGCAGCTGGCCTATTACAGTTTACGCGCCGCCGCTCGACGGTGGTGTCCGGAGGTCATTCTCGGTGTCTACGATCGCGAAGAATTGGAAGGAACCGTTTCGCTGAATTCGATCAACGAGCGGCCCGCGATTTCCGGCCGGCTGGCTGAAGCCGCGCAACAGCCCCAACAGGGTTTCAGTGCCACGGATGTCGACCAGGAGGTGAAAGCCCTTGAAGCGCCCCAGGCTGACAATGTCGCGCCGACGGTCAACCAGACCGGTCCGCTGGAAGATCCCGAGATCCCCGAATGCCTCGATCGTCGAGAAAAAGAGCCTGTGGCTGCCGACGATGACGTTTTCCCCGGAGATCGGCCGTTCGATCCGGAGCGCGACGAGATCCACGAGGGCTGACCGTGAGCCGCACCTTCAAGACCATCGGAGGCGTGCCCCATGTGTCGATCAATGGCCGGCGTCATGTTCCGGAATGGATCGGGAAGACGCCGGACGCCATGCCCTCGACAATGGTGCGCCTGCGGATCTTTGAAGGTTGCGGGGGCATTTGTCTGCTCACCGGTACCGTGATCCGCGGCAAGCGGTGGGTCTGTGCTCACAAGATGGCGATCGCCGACGAGGGCGAGAACCGGGAGGCGAACATCTTCCCTGCCCTGGAATCCGCACACCAGCAGGAAACCGGCCGGGAGAACTCACAGCGCGCCACCGAACGGCGGAAGAAGGCCCGTGACGTCGGCGCCAAGCAAACCGGCAAGAACTGGAAGTGCCCCACCCGGATCAACCCGGAGACCGGGCGCAAGGAACGACACACCGGTTTTCGATGGAAGGAAATGTGATGGCTGAAGCTGTTGATCACCCGGATCACTATGGCGGCGCAGACAATCCCTTCGAGGTCATCAAGGTTCTTGAAGCCTGGCTGACGCGTGAGGAGTTCATCGGCGCACTGAAATTCAACATCATCAAATACCAAGCCCGGGCGGCGAAGAAAAACGGCGCGCAGGATTACGAGAAAGCCGGTTGGTATTCGAATTACCTCACCGATTTTTTGAAAAGGAACCCGGAATGAAAAAGATAGATGTGCTTGATCATGGTTTCGTTCGGTTGGTTGACAGTATGGGTTCGGATCTCTCCGTCGTTCGGGCGGCCCGCGTTTCTTATGACGCGGCGTGGCGATCCGGAACTGACACTGGCAGCGACCACCGGCTCATTCGATACCTCTGGAAAAACAAGCACACGTCGCCGTTTGAGGCGGTGGAATTCCAGTTTGAGGTCATGGCCCCCATCTTCGTGTTCAGGCAATGGCACCGGCATCGGACATGGTCATACAACGAGTTGTCCGCTCGATACCGGGAACTGCCGGAACTGTTTTACGTTCCGGATCCCGCCATCATCGGCGAACAATCAACCGACAACAAGCAAGGCCGGCAGGCCGGGGACTCGGATCTACTGTCCGATCGACGGTTTGAGGCGCAATTGTTGGAGGGACACAGCGAGGTGGCGTTTGAGCTCTACCGCTCGCTCCTGGCCCGAGGTTGGCCGCGTGAGTTGGCGCGTTCTGTCCTGCCACTCAATACGTACAGCCACATGTTCGCCAAGGTGAATTTGCGGAACCTTTTGCACTTTCTCGACCTTCGCTGTGATCCGCATGCACAGCATGAAATCCGGGTTTATGCCGAAGCCATCGTCGAACTGGTGTCTGCGGTTGTTCCTGAAGTCATAGCGGCGTGGTGCGCGGAAAAGAACGATGGCTGAACTCACAAAAATCGAATGGAAATCTTATGGGTAGCTTTGAAGGCGTGCAGAAAATCGCCGCAACACGCCTCGGCATATCTCTGGCGGTATACAGGGCCAGATTGGCCGCTGGCATGAAACATTGTTTTTCTTGCCGACAGTGGCTGTCTCGAGAATGCTTCAACATAGACAGAGGTCGTGGCGATCAACGTGATGCGCGATGCCGTTCCTGCGCCAACGCTCGAAATCGGTCGACATACCAGCCTATTCCAGCGAGCGCACGAAAGTCGTTCGGGCCAAAACCCATTCCCGCACGCAGTGGAGACAAGAAACAAGCACGTCGACGGGTCAATCACCTGGTGGCCAAGGGGGTCTTACCTCGTCCAAATGACCTTCCGTGCACGGATTGCGGTCATATGTGGAAGCCCGGACGAAGACGGCACGAGTACGATCATTCCAACGGATATGACGTCGATCATCACGAGTCAGTCCAAGCGGTGTGCACCACCTGCCACAGCAAACGCGAGCGAGCGCGGAAACCGTCAGACAACCGCGCCGGCCGCCTCCTCGACGGCATCGAGCACAACGGGTTTCCGGAGGCGCTGCGATGACCGGCGCGGAGACAAAGGGTGGGCGGTGGACTTGCTTCCATTGCAGCGAAACATTCACCGATAGGCGGGCCGCTGAAAATCATTTCGGCGCGAGTGAGTTGTCCGATCCCGCATGCAAAATCAAAGCAGGTGCCGAAGGATCGATGCTTGAGGCAGTCCGTCGTGCCGAAATGGCCGCTGAAAAAGCTTGGTGCGCACTTCATAACGAAACCTCCGATTTTGCAAAAGCATCCCGCGCAATGACAGCGCGTCATATCGCTCAACTCAGAACAGCCGAGGAATTGGGGTTCGAGCGCGGCATTCATGACATGAGAGAAATCAACGCCCAACAAGCCGCCCGCATAGAGGCGCTGGTGGAGGCTTTGCGGGAAATCGCGGCGAACGAAATGGAAACGCGAGACAGGTCCCTTTCAGCCTACGACGAGCACTATTGCACGGTAATGGCTGAACGACCTTCGGAAGATTTGGCGGACATCGCCAGCGCCGCCCTCAGCATGGAGAACGGTGATGGGTGAATACATGGAAGAGAAAGCGCAAGTAGGGTTCGACTACATCCAAGATTTGGAACACGAGAACGCCACCCTCACCGCCCGCGTTGCGGAACTGGAAAGCGCGCTTAGGCCGTTTGCGCATGCTCCTGTCGCTTCTAAGGAAAATTGGGACAGGATTCCGGGGGATGAGATTGACCCTGAAACGCACCTCGTTACCCACGACGTTACCGTTGCTGATTTCTATGCTGCAGCCGCCGCCCTCACCCCCAACACAGAGGACGTGCCCTCCAGTGGGCGGGACACAGACGCAATGTCCCGTACCGACTATGACAAATGGCGCGGATACGGTCGCCCCTAATATCAGAACAAAGGAGCCCGGCAATGGCTGACAAACCAATCCTGTTCAACGGCCCGCTGGTCAAAGTCCTCACAGTCTACCAGCCATGGGCCAGTCTCATCATAATGGGCGCAAAGCCCTACGAGTTTCGCCGGTGGGATTATTCAAAGCGGTTTCCGTCGTATGTCGGAAGCCAGATCGCAATCCATGCCAGCGCAAGGATGCCGCGCGAAGACGAAGTCGCCGACATTCTGCAAAGGATCCAGGACGACGTTTCCCAGCTTAATCCTGAGATCGCCGCGCCAGCGCTAGAGCGCATGTTGAACCGATTGGAGCGGATTCGCGAGCTCGGCCGGCGACCGTCACAGCGCAGGATCTGCGATCGTGTCCAATGGGAAAGAGATCGAGAGCACATCGGGCCAGTGGCGACCCTGTCGGCTGTGCTGGGGACCGCAGTAATCGGAAAACCTGTCATGGCCTCAGAATTGTTCGATCAACCAGCCAACGACTCCTACCGCATGGACCACTCGATGTGGGCATGGCCCCTTACCGATATTCAGGCGTTCGACGAACCGGTACCGGCACGAGGAGCTCAAGGGTTTTGGAATTGGTCACGAGGAGACAACCAATCATGAGCCCGCTCAACGTCCAACGATATGAGTTCTCATTGAATGAAGCCGTCGAGGCTCTGCTTGGCGAGGCACTGGGCGATTGTGAGAAATGGGAACTCCGTGTTTCCAACGGCTCGATCGTTATCGATTTCGAGTATCCCGTCGCAGGGATCCCGGTACCGGAGCCGAAACCAGCGCCGGCGCAACCCAAGCCGATCAAACCAAAAGGCGGCGCCCTCGCCCGCCGCGCCGGCATCATGTGCAACGAGAGAGGCTTTCAGACTTTCCTCGATGTCAGTTCGGCCGATGCAGCGGCAAATCTGGTACGCCAGAAATGCGGCATCGAAAGCCGGGCCCAGTTGGACCACGACGACACCGCTGGCGAGATCTTTGGCAAGATCGACCAGCTCTATAAAATGTGGCTGGACGGATACGACACGGGATTGGGTGATTTGACGCAATGACCGATCACCTCGCCCACAAATGGCCTGCAGCGCTCCGTATTTCGGAAGCCGCGACCTATTGTGGGTGGTCTGTGGAGAGTTTCAAAAAGATCTGTCCCGTCCATTTTGCACAAACTTTTCGGGAAAATTGCACAAACTTCAAAATCCGTTTGACAGGAGGATACCTAAGTGTTTGATACCCCTCGCGTTCGGCCTGATGGCGGAGTGGTTACGCAGCGGCCTGCAAAGCCGATAGACCATTTCTGCAAGACATTGGAAATATTGCATAAACTGAAATTAAGTTTGTGCAGAGACCGCGAAAAACCCCCACGAATTCCCACTGAAAACAGCCCGTTTTGCACAAACATTTTCGACGATGTTTGGAGCGGATCATGACGTCCGAGAAATGGCCCCTTCCCTGGCTGAATGGCCATGCTGAAGGATGGGCGCCGCTGCGTCAGGGTGACGTTTGGGCGTGGGGCGGTGTGGCCGCCGCGGTCATCGTGATCGTTCTTTTGATCTGGATAAAGAGGAGCGGGCCATGACCTACGCCGCCACCACAAAAGTCCCAATCCAGCAAACAAAATCGGATATTGAAAAACTCGTCACCAAGCATGGCGCGGATGCGTTCGCAATCATGGTCAATCGTGAAGGCGCTCAAATCGCCTTCGAAATCGGCCAAAGACGAATTCTATTTGTTCTCCCGCTTAATCCAGATGCTGGGGCCCAAGCGCACCGATCCCGATGGCGCGCACTATTGCTGGTGATCAAATCGAAATTTGAATCTATTGATGCCGGAATAGAGACCTTCGAAGAATCGTTCTTGGCCCACGTCATGACACCGGACGGCCAAAGGTTCGCGGAGGTGGCTCTGCCGGCGATCGACAAGGCCTACGAGATCGGCGGGCCGCCGCAGCTTTTGTTGAACGGACCAGCGTCATGACCGACACAAAGACGGCACACCCTTCTGACGCCATGGTCGAAGCGTATTTCCCCGAGATCGATCCTCTGATGCTACAGATCGTACGGGACTTCTGGGATGATGGGAATCAAGCAGGCCGCGCGGCTGGCGTGGAAGAAGCGGCGGCGCATTGCAAGCAGGAGGCGCAACGAGTGACCGAGGCGTACCCTCATGACAGAGATATAAAGATCGAGGCAACCACGATGCGCAGCGCAGCCAGAGAGATCCGCGCCCTCTTGCCAGAGAGTGAGGGGAAGTGACCAATCCTATCCGCCGGGATCGTTGTACGGGTCATCAAGCGGCCACCCATTGGGTGCCGAGCGAGCCATTTCACTCATCAGCCTTTGGTAAGCCCATATGTCCATGGAACCATCTTCATTCACCGGCACTGTGAATGGCGAGCCAGGAAACGGCCACCTCCACCATTCCGCTGTGTTTAGGGGTGTCAACCCTTCCTGCGGGTAGCAACCTTGGTTCCGAAGTTTCCTTTGCCACTCCTCACGCGAGAGCAGCCGGACGGCAATCATTAAGCCGCGGCGGCAAGGTATTCAACGGTCTCGCGCCCTTCTCCAGTGAACGGCACAAATTCTTCCCCGCGCTGAAATTTTTGCCAGGGCTCCAACAGGTGAACACTGACGGCTCGACCGACCAATTCTGAAATGATCACTGCCAGTGCAGGAGCGACGTCGGCAAGAACTTTTTCTTGATCGTCGCTTGAAAGGACGAACCCTGGCACATCATCGCTGTGCGCACGAAGCCCGCCATCAGAACGCTTTTCGAAGATCACTGATACTCTGGAAAACTTTGACAGATCTGTCTTTTGCATCTCAAAACCTCCAGTGTTCGTGCAATTATGGCTATCGGTCTGGTCGGCGTCCTGCTCTATCAATGCGCCGTATAGAATGCCGCCCGAAGCCCCTATTTCGGCGGCCAAAGGGTCTGCGCACCCGCCCATAGAAGCCAGAGCCCACCAGTCGTAAGAGACAGGATCACAGCACCGCCGACCTTGCTTGCCGCCCCGCTGTAGGCCGTTCGGATCCGGCGTAGGAATAGGAAGTCGAGCCGGGCTTCGTCCTGGTGGTCCTCATTATGAAGGCGTAGCCCGGCATCCGCCAGTTCCTCGCGCACAGCGTGGCGAACGATCTTTTCAATCTCGGGGCCGGTGAGCATTTCATTCATCAAGCACCACCGAACAGGTTCGCAACCGATTCCAGAATACCGTTGACGGCCTCAGGATCGAGACCCCAATAGGCAGCGAGCGCGGCGATCAGAGCCCCGACAGCGGCGATAACCGGCCTGCGATCCCTCGGAACCGTGTCTGTTTCGTCTATCTCAACGATATCGGTGCCGGCTTCACGTTTCGCCCATTCAAGCGAAGTTTTGCGGACACCGTTCACTCGGCTCGTCCAGCCGCGCCCGAATGTCTTCCAATTGCCGAGGCGTTGCAGGAAGCCCATTCTGTCTTCGCACATCCTCAAAATAATCGAGTAGGCTGGAACCGTCTTGACCTTGCCAAGCGTCTCATTACCGACAGTCCCGTCAGGATTGGCCAGAATAGCCCGCTGGAGCCATTTCCCGGCCCGTGACGGCCCGGAGTTCACCGCAGCGTCGAACGTGCAGTAATCCACCCCGTGCGGAAGCTCATCGGCGTGAACCACATTCCAATATTGCTGGTGATAGATCGCCCTCACCTCATCGTCGGAGATGAAGCGGACAGATTGGAGCGGCGAACGTCCTTTTCGGCGCTGGTAGCCGTTGTAGACCCGTTGCGTGATCCCCTTGTTGGTCGCCCCGCCCGGGTCCTTCGGATGGTTCACAAACCCGCCCTCGTGCTGCAGGACGAGACCGAGAGCAGCTTCAAAGTTTTCCTGCATTGGATACCCCATTAAAAAACCCGCCGGGTGGCGGGCGTATCGGTAAGTCGGTTTTGGTCGGGTGCGGATATGTCAGAACAGTGCGGCCAGGTCGCACCACTTCAATTCTATGGTTCCTCGACTCATAATTGAGCCTGTGATTTCATGCTCCAATCAACAGGAGGGTGTCATGAGCGAGAAAATAACTGGCTTCGACTCGATTGGGATGACTGAGCTTGGCCTTCTACAGGACGGCCGCGTCAACATAGAATTCACTGGCACAGACGGGGCAAAACAGGTCACATTCTTCCCCGCGTCAATTATGTCTCAACTCGTTATGTCGTTGATTGCCTTCAACGCCAAAATCGCAGAAGCAACTGAACAGACAGACGACCTCGCGTTTCAGAACACATCCAAGGTTAAGGAGTTTTCAGTTGGTTCCAACGATCAAGGAACCGAATTTGCAGTAGCCTTCCGAAACACCGACGATCTTGTCCTGAGTTTTGGTCTGGACGCCAACAGTACCGAATCTTTGACGGTTGCGTTGTTGTCGGCGTTATCCGAACATGGAATAACTCCACGCCTTCAGAATCCTGAGGGATCGGGGCAGAGTCACTGATCATTGGGACCTCCAATCAGTCAGAAGGCGTCAGCGAGCGCGAGGATCGATGCAGCCGGGACAGGCCAGTGCTTGTCTTCGGTGAATGTCTGGTCACTGTTGCCAATCAGGGTGCCGCAGGCTGCACGCATCGACGCAACCCATGACAGCCCAGACCGATAGACGGCCATCTGGCTTTCATCTAGCAGGCTACCGGCCGCAGCCGCCGCAAGGTTGACTTGGGCAATCTGGTCAACGACAGCGTAAATCCGACGCTGGCATTCAGCCTTAACCGCGACAGGATCAAACGGGATGCTGAAAGCCGCTGGTTTCGCTTTGAACACTTCAGCCCAGAGTTCCGGCGTGTCGGTTTTCGAGGTTAAAACGGCACCCGCTTCCACCGTCTGGATCACCGCAGCAGTGTGATCGGGGTTGGCAAACGCCGCGCCGTCAATGGTGTAGGTCATGATGCTTTGATCTCCTCGACAATAAGCACGCTCGACACAACGCCGCCGCCTTTTCTGCCGACGTTATCGCCGTTGAGATACATTGTTCCGGAGTTAGGACCGATCCTGATCTTGACGGTCACAGCACTCACTGTTCCCGGGACAAATTCGAATTCCAAGCCGACCGGACTCAGAACGCCATTGCCCGCCATGTAAGCAGGGGCCTGCGCTCGCGCACCCGTTTCGGAATTCACAAAAAGACCGGCTGTCGCTGTCAAAGCATTGCCCGAAGCTGTTCCTTTATACCGGCATCGGAAAATGTTCGTCGTGGAACCGGGCGTCAGTGTGACCGCTAGGATTTGGGCGCCTTCGGTGCTCTGGAGGATCGTGTCATCGAGCGGGGCAGCCGTTGTTAGGCTTGAATAGGTTTTATATTCGGCATAGTCAGATTGGAGCATAGAGCCATTGCTTGTCCCCGGGGCGAGCGCATCAATCGCAGCCTTGACTTTGGCCGGCGAAACGACGCTTTCAGTAGTCTCGGTCCCTGTTTCCCAAGTACCTGTCGTTTGGACAGCCTGGAAGGCTTGAACATCCGTCCCGATGGCAACACCCAACGAAGTTCTTGCCGTGGCTCCGCTTTCGGCGACCCAATTGGCACCGTCACCAACGATTATATTTCCATCGGTTACAGCCAGTCCGGAAATGTCCCCAAGACCGGCGTCAAATGCCTGAACGTTCGTTCCGATTGCCAAGCCCAAGGATGTTCGAGCGGTCGCGCCGCTTTCAGCCACCCATGACGTGCCGTTACCAACTATGATGTTGCCATCTGTAACGGTCAAGCCAGAAATATCGGACAATCCAGCATCAAATGCCTGGACATCTGTTCCGATTGCAACACCAAGCGATGTGCGGGCCGTTGCACCGTTTTCAGTTACCCAATTTGTGCCATCCCCTACAACAATATTTCCATCCGTGACAGCAAGGCTCGCTATATCGTCAAGGCCCGCGTCGTAGGCCTGCACATCGGTTCCAATAGCGACACCAAGCGACGTGCGCGCCGTTGCACCCGCCTCCTGAACCCAGTTGGACCCATCTCCGACAATGATGTTGGAGTCGGTAGGCGTCAGACCGGCGATGTCCGTCAACCCGGAAGCAAGCGACTGCTTTTCGCTGTCCAGTTCTTCAATTGCATCCTGGACGTTGGTTGCGATGATGTTGCCACTGGCCTCGAAGATCACTTGGCGCGCGCGCCCGAGCATCCCCAGCACGGTTTTCACAAGGCTCATTACATGCCCTCAGAATTTGATGATTTTGTAAGTGATTAAGGTTGGCTGGATATTCAGGTGTGCATCGCCCGAGCCGGTCGAACCTGTGTTGCCGACCACTGGGTGAGAGTGCGTGCCACCACTGTTGATAGTGAGACCCGTCACTTCCCCTCCCGTTGTATAATTGGTCAATGTTCCAGCACTGATGAGGCCTTGCCCAGTTCCAAACGGAGCCTGAACGCCAGTCCGGTAGTCATTTGACAAATGTGTATGCGCGGTTTCCGTTGTCCCGTGGGTGTGCGCTCCCGCAGAGGATGCCGTAAGAGTCGACCCGCTATGCGTATGAGCAGCGAGTTCTGCCGTGATAAGAGCGTGCGTTTCCGTGCCGCCCGTTTCACCCAAACCCTGCCCGTTGCCGCTCATCGTGGTAGCAGTTAGGCGACTCGCCGCCGTCGTTCCCATCGTGTCAGATCCAGCAGCAACCCGGCCGCGGAAGTCTGGAAGATTGAACGTGGTGGAACCATCACCGACGCCGTAAGTCGTGCTTAGAAGCGTGAACAGGTCCGCATAGGTCGTGCGAGAAACGGCCTGGCCATTGGCCAGAAGCCAGCCAGACGGCGCCGACGACCCGGAATAGTCCAGATAGGCGCCTACCGGGAACGGCGACGGGTCCGCCTGGATCGAGTGGACGACCCACTCGTCCTCACCGGAATCGTAACTGATGGTGTACCGGCCACCCTGTGCAAGAACACCGGCGCCGATCGCGTCGCCCGATGTCGTTGCCAGGGGCTTGGCGGTGAGCCCGTCAACTGCGATCGTGGCACCCGCGTTGTTCGCTGCGTGGGCGGTCAATGCGACCGAAAACTTGTTCGTCAACACCGTGAGTGATTGCGTCGTCGTCAGGGTGTAGGCGGATGCCGTGCCGCCTGTCGTGCCCGCATTGGCGACATCATCACGGTATTTGGCGACGGCCGCCATCATCGCACGCGCGGAGTCATTTACAGAGCCCGGCGACTGTCCTTCCGCCCAATTGATTGTGGAATCCGAATTTGCGTTCGATGCCGCGGTTGTGGACCATTTCCAAAGTGTGGCGGCCGCCGGCGCTGTCACCAAGACAAGCGCCATCGCGACCAGTGCCCCGAAAGGCATCCGGAAGTTCTTCATTTCAATCTCCGATTTTCCATGAAAAAAGCGGCCCTGGAGCCGCTTGGTTTCGTTACGCGTGTTTTGAAGTCGTGTTACTCGCCGCTTACTCGAACAAGTGTTTCGTTGGCGGGGCGTCTTTCAGCGCGTCGACGATCGCATCAACCAAGACTCGATTTCCTTTAGGGTTTGGGTGCGAGTCTTCTTCGGACACCACAAGCGAAAGCGGGTCGGGCTTCTGATCCGGTAGGTAGTGGTCATAAAGGTAGCCAACCTTTCCACCAGTCATGTGCTCCAGACTGGTCAGAAGCGAATTTCCTTTCGCTTCCGCAATGCCCTGCACCTCGAAATTAGGCCGCCCCAACGGTGATGTTCTCATCTCAAGAAGTGTTGGCACATAAAACAACTCCCAAGCCGTTCTAGTTCCAAGCAGGTTCAACATCGCCGACATAAATCCTTCGTCGTCAACAAACCGGTGAATGGACGAGCGGGCGATTTGTGACTGCGGAGAAGTACGATGTTGGTACACTCCCGACCGCAGACGGCGAAAAAGTGGCTCTGATAATGGATCACAATCTACCAACTGAGATCGGATTTGCGATTGCCCCCGATCACGCAACGGAACTCGGCCAACAATTAATAGATGAGGCGGCCAAGGCAAAAGTTGCTCCTCCTCGTTCTCACTGACGTTCATGCCGCACCCCTTGGCGTTTGCCTGCTGGGTGGCTATATTCCGCCGATGGACGATTTTTTCAAACTCGTGGCCTGGGCAACTGCGACTTTTGCACTGGGGTTGGCCCAAGCTTCAGCCAACCCGATAGCGATCACTTGCGAGTACCCAAAAAGTGCGAGTGCCACGCTTACCGCCAAGACGGAGAAATCCAGCCCTACGATTGCGATGGAATTGCACCAGGATTCTGAATTCAAGCTCTCATTCGTCGTAGAGCCTGGCGAAAGCACCGCCTTCCTCCACGCAAACCAGGGTGCCGCAAAAGTTCATGTGGTGTGGGGCGCCGACAAGATCACTTTCATAGAGGTCACTGGCAATTCGACCGTTCAAGTAACAACGCTCTTTGGCAAAACACTGGGCTCCAACCCTTCCGTTCATTCTCGCGCAACCGGCATAGGTTCAGTTGGTGTCCCGTCCCAGTATTATGGTCATTGTCTCGTCAAATAGTCCCCGCTTGGAAATTTCTCCCTTCGTGGTTATGTGTTGCTTATGACCGAAATCATCCGTGAAGCTGCCCCTATCCTCCTGGCGAACATTCTGGCGATCCTCTTCGCGTGGAGTCTGATTGCAAAGCACATGGCCGAACGCGACGGATGGAAGGACGCCGGGGTGAAGTACGTAGCGAACTTCTGCTTCTTTGCCCCATTGGTAATGCTCCTCGGATCCGCCTGGATGTTCATCGATCCGGCATAATTATCGTGTCGCCCTTTTTGGTATATCGCTAGGCCTGATCGTAATTTCCAACGGGCCGGTTGCCGATCGACTTGGCGCCATTCCGAACTGCTTTTCAGAGCCGCCAGCCAGCCCACCGCCGACCAAACCGCCACCAGTCGTCCGAGCGGGCAGCGTCGGCTTTGTTATCGCCGTTCGGGCCTGAGACGCGTGGCGGGTGTTTCTGAATATGGGCAGAGCCAAGCGGGTTGCTATGCCAGCATCCACCCCGCCGGCCGAATACCCCAGGAGGGCGCTGATATTGTCGCCGACACTTGCCAGCAGCCGTGATGCAGCAAACCCGGATTTTGAAGGATTTGTGGCCTCCGGCTTTGGAATGGTCTGCCTCAATGCACTCACATACCTGAGCATTTGCGTTCGCTCTTTTGGAGCAAAGAGTTCGTTCGCAAGTGGCTTGCCCTTCCTCAGCACAAAATCATTGACCCGGTTTGCGACCTCCGCGGCTCCAGGAGCGTTCCCACCGCGCGGGGCTTGAGTGATCCGGAGCCATGCAGCCTGGCGCAGTGAGTTGATTTGATCACTGTCAGGCCCGAACAGTTCCTTCACGCGTTTGACCACTCGGACTGGACGGCCGGACGCTCCAAAATTCGCGGACCCGATCATCCAGTTCACTGCTTCGACTGCATCAACGTCTTGTGTCGCGAACTTTTCGATAACACGGCCGGCGTCATCTTTGGCTTTCGGTCGGACGATCCCGAGATACTGAGTCCATATGCCCCGTGCGTCTTTCAGGTCAGCCAGAACTCTCGGGTCACCTGAGAACAGGGCATTGTCGACCGTGTCGTCAAGCCACGTATCGAATCCTTTCTTGATTTCCTTCATCGCCATGGCATCGGTGGTACCCGGCGCCGCTTTGAGGCGGTTCAATCCTTGGCGTAACCGCTCCATCCCGTGGATGCTGACACCAACCGCATCGCCGTCAGCCTTTGCGGCAAAATCGGAGATCAGCTTTTGAGCTCGTGTCGCAACGGGTGCGATCGACGGGTCCAGAATGTCGTCAGTGACCCCGAGAGCCCCTTTAACCTGATTGGGCAAATCTCGCACTGCAGACGCGGCGATCGTTGCGTCACGCCTTCCCACAGCGTTGTAAGCCTGGTTCCCGTCATCCTTGAGCGTTGCAGCGAGATCAGAGACCGAGTCCCGGACGATACGACCAGCATCGTCGACCGCCTCGATGAGTTTATCGCCTCCACCAAATTCATCCCCGAGATCTTCGCCGGCGTGTGTGATGGCCTGTCGCTGGCGTTCAGCGAAATCACGAATGATCTTCCCCGCCTTTTCGCCTTTCGCTTCGTTAAGTGCGGCCTGTTCGAACGCCTGCTGTTTGACATCACCGGTCGCCTGCCCCCGCGTCAGCGGGATTCCAAATTCGTCTGCTTTGGCGACCGCTTCAGAACCAGGGCCCGGCACCTTTTTCGAGAAGATCTTGGCGACCTGGTTGCCGGCAGCTTCAACAATCGGCCCAGTTAGCCCGCCGACTGCAAATCCCGTCTGGGCACGATCCCATCGGTCTTGGAGACCGTCACCGGACCCCGCACCGAAAGCTGCCCCAGCAAGAGCGCCATCCCCTGCGGCAGCGCCGATGCGCGTCCCGATCTTACTACCTGCGAACCTTGCCGAAGCTGAAAGCCCCGACTTGATGAGCCCAGCCGCATTGGTAACGCCGCCTGCCAGTTCACCGCCAAGGAACAACCACGGATACTTCCGCCGCGCCGCTTCCATTTCGGCAGAGACGTTCTCATGGGTTTCGTCGAAATCGGACAGTAGACCGAACCCAGATTGCAATGCCGCCTGTATTTCATCCGATGTCCCGAATGTCAGGCCCTGGGCTATGCCCGTCGCACCCGCATCGAGCAGGTTCGAGTTGAACCGCGGATCGCCGCTTTGCGCACGGCCTTCGGTCTCCTCCTGCAATTCAGGACTGGTCGGCGCCGCCTGGTCGACAGCCGCGAATCCACGCGCTACACGCCCATTGGCGGCTTGGGTTTCCAGCATCGCCTGGAGTTCGCTGGTCGGCACCTGGGTGATGTCGGTTGGCGGGGCGGCATCAACGGCATCCATCTTTGCCAGCATCGCCTTCAGTTGGTCAGTAGGAACTTTCGTGATGTCCATTATTCCCCACCCCTGCGCTGGAGTTCCTTCATGATGTCATCATTACCGAATGGTGCCGCTGAAGCCTGCTGGCCATCACCTTGAGCGAAATACTCCTGATCGAAACGCGGCCCAAATCTTGGGTCGCCGACGCTGATACCTTCTCGCAGCAACTTGCGTTTGATGGCACGGCTTCGCTTCACCTTCTTTTCCAGCAGCTCCAGAGATGCCTTGAATTCAGCGGGGCCAAGATCAGCGTTCAGTGTTGCCTTTTTCAGGTCCTCAAGCTCTTGGACCGCCGCCGCTGCCCCGGTGATTTCCTTGCGGTAGGCATTGAAGCTCTGGGCGACCTGCTCAAGATAGGCGCGGCGTTCAGCAAGGAACTTCTCATCACCGCCAACCTTGTCAGCCAGATACCGGGTTGCGTCTTCAACGATCGGGATGCCTTGGGTATTGTCAGCGACACGCGCGGCCCCGGCTTTAGCAGCGCCCGCATAAGTGAAATACTCGGTCTTGAAGCCCTCTTTCAAATCCTTGACGAGTGCCAGCGTTTCCTCCGCTGAAACCAAACTCTTTTGCAGATCGCTCGTTGTCTTCGTGGTTGGCTGTTGCGCATCTGACAGCGATCCACCTTGAACGAGTTCCATCGTTCCGTCCGGGTTCGTTTTGATGGATAGGCCCTTGCCCCTACTTGCCTGCTTGTATTCCAGGATCGAGCCAGGGAATCCTTTCGAAACCGCAAAAAGGTATTCTTGCACAGGCGCAGGCAGTTTTTCCGGCTTCATCCCGGCTTTGACCATATCCCCGGCGATGCCAGCGTTGATCATGGTGTCTGCCTGCCCTTCATCAACACCCTGATTGATCAAGAGCGTCCGCATGGCCCCATTGGCCTTCGCCTTTTCCGCTTCCGTTTTGGCCTTGGCCGCGTTCTCCGCCTGGAAATCCATGATGAGCGCCAGACCCTTTTCGGGTTCTAATCTTGCAGCGATCGTCTTTTGCCGGTTCGTCAACCCGTCGCGTATGTCGCCTGTCGGAGCCTGGGCGACCTGGACGGGTTGTGCACCTTGTTTGCCGGCAGTCCAGTTCTTGAAATCGCCGACGTTCATGCCTTGCAGAAACGGATTTGCCGTGATTGCATCGGCGCCGACAAAGGACGAGATCAGCGCATCGTCCGGCGCTGCCAAGACCTTGGCCGCTGTCGGCCCGCCGAGGAAGTGCGCACCATGCAGGTTCGCAGCTGTCGCCGGGATGCCCGCATTCTTGAGTGTCGTGGCGTTCTCCGCCGTCAGAGCAGCCAACGCCTTTTCCTGTTGCGCTGGGTCTGTACGGCCGTCATCAGTCAAACCGAGCTGAGGATGGTTCTTTTGCAACCCTGCCCATGTGCCGTCGGTGAACTGGAACCGACCCGTTGCACTGGAATTTGGGTTTTTCGCGGTGTCGTCCCCACCGCTTTCGGCTGCACGAAGGTTTGCAGCGAAATCGGTGCCCGGCGCAGCAGATGGCTTACCAAGAAGGAATTGCTGCCATTCGGATTTGCGCTTACGGTCGTCCAGCGCTTTCGCTGTACCCGGTGATGTGACCTGCAGGAGTGCTTCCTGAGGCTTCATGCCGCTTTGGACCAGGGCCGCGTAATTGGCTCGCAACGGTGCCAAAGAGGCCTCCCTGTCCGTCTCACGCTGCTTTGTCTGCGATGCCAGCGCCAAACCCTTGCCGATCCCGTCACCAATGCCATCGCCGCTCGCGATGCCGGCACCGAGAGCCATAAGCGTCGGACTGGAAATGCCGAATAGCCCGCTTTTCTGCGGAGCCAGCAGGCCGGCGACGGGTGCCGTAGCGGGCTGTTGTCGGTTAAACAAACCGTCGAGAAGAGCCATGTTCAGATTCCTTACGTTGCCCCACCACCACCGATTCCGCCGGCGGCTGTGCCTAGGCCACTGGCCATCAACATTGGGTTGCCGGTCATCAGGCCGCCAATACCAATGGCCGCGCCCAGAGCGGTCTGCAGCGCGTTGCCCGTCTTGTACTGCGTGTTGGTGCCAAGCACGTTGCCTGTGCTGAACCCGCTGGAGTCGCCGCTGGTGGAACCGGAACTGTCACGGGTTTCGTCGACGGTACGGGTGCCAAATTGCGATGCGATCGGCAAAACGATGTTGCTGAGCATGCCGAGGTTCTGCAGTGGAATACCACGCTCGATCGCCGCGGCCTCGAGATCGGCTCGGAATGGCGACTGTTCCAGTTGGGTGAGCCCCGGGATCATTGAAGCACCGGCGGCCTGCGAGGCTTCCACACCCTGCGCAGTCGAATTGAGCAAGCCCATTGCCTGGAGTTGACGGGCGATTTCAGTCTGATGTTGCTGCAGATTGGCGCGCGCAGAGACATCAGAGGTGCCCTCAGCGACCGCTCGCGCCTCGGCTGGTGAGAACGACCGACCGCCGGCAGAGAACCGGGACGTCACGGCATTCAAGGCATCATTCTGCCCGCGTTGTATGGCTTCCTGCAAAATCGTGTTGTTGCCCGGATCCAAGAAGTCGCCGCGGGCAATTGGGTTCAGCGCATCAGTTACTGTAGACGCGGCCTGGCCGACGGCGCCCTGGCCTTGCAGAAACTTGGTGAGCAGTCCGCCGACTTCGGGGACGAAACCCGCTGCAACGTCTCCGGTCCCGGCCAACCCCTCCACACCGGCACTTTCAAGCCCGGTCAAGCCCGAGTTGTTCAAGAGCCCTCCGGCCTGGCCCAGTATGGCCTGAAGCAAAGGTTCAGAGGCAGCAAACGGATTGCTGGTCGCCGTCGTGGAGCCGGTGAAGGCCTGCGACTGATCGGACGACTGGCTGGCCTGCTGCTCCTGCTCGCTCAACTGTTCGGTCGTTGTCTTGTTCTTCGATTTCATGTCTGAAGCCTTTTGTTCAGAACGTATGCTGTGATTTCGTAACCGGGCAGGATCCGCGCCCAACCCTTCCGGCCAATGATCTCCACGGACACGCAGCCTTCTTTGCGGGCCCAATCTTCCACCGTCCCGATGAGGTCAATCCAGTTCGCTCGATCAGTGCCGGCGAAGGCGACAAGGTTCGCCACCCTGCCCTGTGCCGTTTCGGCCAACTCAGTCACAAGCACGCCCTCGAGTTTGCCGGACCAGACCACCCACAATTGGCGCGAACGATCAATGATGCTCTTTTTGAGCGCCTCCGTCGGCACGTCACAACCGCGTTTTGCAACACGTTCCAGCATGGGCAAGACCGTCGGCCAGGCTTCCTCGGCCCGGTCTGCCGGAATCTGCAGCAATTCAGCCATTCATCGACCAGGTGAAGATGCAATCGCTGTTGCTCGTGGTCGCGTGGTTGACGGTGAACAACTTATTTGCGGCAACGATATAGAGCCCCGTCATCAAGGCCGCCGCATTCGCAGTCTTCGGCGTTACATTGATCTGGCTGCCAGCAGCACAGGTTTCCGCCGTGACGACCAGATTTGTGGCCGCGCCGTTCCCGGTCAGGGTGAACGACCCGTGCGCGTTGCTGCGCCCTTGTTGCAGGTCTCGAATGGCATCGTTGATCCGCTGTTGGTTTGTCTCGCCGCCACGGAGTGCGTTTGTCGTCATCGTGCCCCCGTTGGAACAATGTCCGGCTCGACCCCAATCGAGAATGTCCAATCTTCCCCGGCCGGGATCCGGTTTCGGAAGCGGAATAGACGAGTCTCGACTCGGTGCGGGATCTCGCCAATAGGTTCGAGCGCCGATTCCGCGCTCCACACCCTGGGGTCCTGGATCCGCTCTCGGCTGCCGACCGCGCCGACTACATTCGATGCGTCTGTCAGTGGCCTGTGTGCTCGAATGAACGAATGCCGGTACTCACCTGATCTTTCGGGCGTTTCCAGAGTTGCTTCCAGCTCATCACCGGAGAAAAACCCGATGGAATTGGTTGACCCTGCGATCGACACTTTCCGACCAAACGCGATCTGGAATTCATCCAGCGAGACCGGGACATCGGTGTCCAGATTGGGGAATGGCGTGTCCAACCCTTCGAGCGTCTGGCCAGGCTGAGCCAATGACGTGATGTACTGCCCGCTGATACCGTCGATCAGTGTGGCGCGCTTCAGCACCCAATCGTAAAGGATGATGCGGTCAAATGCGTCTGAGGCCCCATTCACTGACTTATAGGCCCACATGACACGGGTCTCGTTCGGATCGTTGGCCCCAATCATCAGTTGTGGCGCCGAGTCGTCCCAGTCCGCAAAAAACGTCCGATCAAACCGTTCTTTTCCGATCGGTTGAGGGTCGCCGCCCGATGCCTGCATTTCGTAAAAGCCGGACAGACCAAGGAAAAACACTCGGCCTCGGGACCGGATCAGCGACAACGGCGCTCCAAGGCCGTGGTCCTCCGAAATCCTGTCAAATGCAAAGACGATCGGTGATCCGGGAGACAGCACCATGCGCCGGATTGCGTTATCCTGGAACACGAGCCCGCCGAAGTCGTCACCGACCGAACTGCGCACAATACCGCCGTCAGGAAAGTCTTGTTGCCCAGCCTGATTGGTCCCACTCGTCCAGCCGGTGATATCGCCATTGGCGGACCACTGGACCCTAAACGGGTTACTGGCCAGCCCGGACAGGACCAGATAGACATTCACGACAGCAACGTATTTGGCCTGGGGTGGCGACCCGCCCAAATCGGCAAAATTGGACGATGACCCAAGGGCGAAGACCTGAACCGGATTCGCCGAATTCGTCGCCACAAGATTGGTCCCGAACTGGGCGAACTGCCATTGATCGGTCGACGGCACCGCGTAGTCAAATGCCCCGCTCGACTTCGACACGTTGTCCCATGTGAAGTCGGAGTTATCGAGTTTGTAGAGCTTGGTGGCAGTCCCGGCGAAAATCACCACAGAGCCGTCATCGTCGAGCGCCACGGCATAACCCCGGCATGCTGCCGGCAGAGTGTTTGTCAGCGCAGCGAAATCTTTGAACGGCCCATACCCATCTGCGCGCGGGACCACGTTTTTGATCAACTGGCTATGGTTGCCCTGATAATCGGATACATCGGGTCTCCACTCCGACCATGGGATTACTGGCATCAGCGATAGGGCCTGATCTTGCCGTTAGACACCTGTCGGTTCGTCCGGCGTTTCAGTTGGTCGAACGCTTCAATTTCAGCGCCTCGCATCGTGTTGGCCATGTCCTTGTCGCGAAGAACATGTGATGCCAGTTCCAGTTTTGCCCGGGACCGGATCATGCGTTCGCAATAGGTCATCCATGGGTTGCTCGCCTCATCATCGGATGCCGGGGCCGCCTTCACGATCTGCCCGTTTACCCGAACCGTCCAGACCTGGTTGGGCGTCGGATAGAGCCGTATTTGCTGCTCGTAATAGGTGTAGTCGTAGGGCTGGCCGATGGACGAAGTGTTGCCAGCGTCATAGTCAATGACTTCCGGCCGCCGATACTCCAGGTCCCACTGATTGCCGGCGCTGATCAGAATCGTCATCCAGTCGATGTTGAGCAAATCGGGGATATTGGAATTGTCGTCTGCTCCATAGAAGTCCTGGCTGGCCACCGTCGGAAAGGTGACCGTCCGGGTTTCGTTGAAGAAGAACCGTTCCGTCTGGTAGGCCTCGATCGCCGTGTTGATCGCCGACGCAATTTGGTTTTCAAGGTCGGAGCGGGCGAGATCATCTGCGATTCTCGCCTTCATGATTGCCAGGGTGGTCATAGCTCCGCTCCAGTTAAAGCTCAGCGTTCACGGGGCTGTGGTGGAGACATCGCCTTCCCAGCCGATCGGCATGCGGAAACCGGCTGCGTTGTCGTGCCCACCGCCACCGTAATCCGCCGCAATTGCGCTCACATCGAGACCGTTTGCAGAAGAACGGAGCGAGAAAACGCGGCCTTCGGGCGTATCCCAATAACAAGCAGCAAAAGGCTCGCCTTGGGCCATCCGGTGGCCGGCATCGCTCGTCAGCGTGTAAGGGAGATTCGCAACCGGTACGTCATGGCCGCCGATGTTCACCCGCCGTTGCAAAACACCGACCAATTCGGCCACATCCTTGTGATGCTTTTTCTCGATCGCATTACCAAGATTGCCGACGTGCCTTACGCCCTTGTCACCGGACAGCAGTGCGTGGAGATTGTCCCAATTGTCGAAACCGTATTCGTGGGCGAAGATGTAGGCGTTCACTTCGCGCGACATCGGTTTTTCGAACCGCCACAGATCCCGATCGCCAACATAATTGACAAGATCAGGACGCGGATCTCCTGGGTGGAAGTAATCCCACGCGATCTGCGCACCTGATCGGTCCATGTCAAACAATGCATGAAGGGCACCAATAACCGCATACTTGTCGTCGCGCCAACGGTCGAACGCCACAGGCTGATCCAGCCCGATCAGATCGTTCCGAGCCGACTTGTGGTGGTCCAGAATAACGATGCTCGCGGCCGATTGTGCCATCTCCGCTAGGACATGGCGTTTGTACGAGAAATCCACAATCAGGACGTGGCGACCAGCAACATCGGGCGGCCGGTTTTGGTGAACACCGGCATGGAATTCAACCTTGTCACCGAAGACATTTCGGACAACCCATGCGGCCGTGAAACCGTCGGCGCAATTACCGTGATAGATGCAAAGAATGGACATTGTTGCTCCTGGAGTTTGCAGTGGAACCGGTGCCCCACGACTGCTTGAAGTCGTTTGAGAAGCCCGAGCGATCAGGCACCTTCCCAATTCGTTCCGGAAACAGCCGATACGCTCACACCGCCATCACCGTAAACCTGGGCGCAGACATATTGATCAGCCGGGTTCGCGGACGCCACGGCAAGCATGGTTGCAATGCCTGTGGCGGCGGTTTGGACAAGGAAGGCCTTTTTGGCCGTATGCTCGGCCACCTCCACACCGGAAACGATTGTGACGTCCCCGGAATAGGTATCTGCTGTGAGGCCGGCACAGGTGGCCGCCTCGCTGATCCAAACCAGGATTGTGGCCGTGGATGCGATCGTACTGCCGGCGGCGTCCTGAACCGTAAGGGTGATGTCCATGCCGTCGGTCGTCACCGAAGCGGCCAGGCCGACATTGACCGCAGCCGACATATTGTCCGTCAGATTGAGTTCCGCGGCCGAGGAAGTGAGCAACGTTCCGCCCAACTTCAACTGCAACACGCTCATGATGCTGTTTTGCCAACGGCTTTCGGTACCTGACTGAGCGAACAAAAATCCGGCACCGGCCAGCAGGAACAGCGCCGCAAGGGCGCACTTGATGAATTTCATGGAATTTCTCCTTGGAATGGAAGCAGTTCGAGAGGAGAGCCGGAGCCCTCCCCTCAATTCGCTTAGGCGTCGATTTCAGACGCATCAAAGGCGTACTCGACGACCACATAGGCCAGGCCGGTCGATGCATCCGAGTTGGCGCCGTCGTATTGACAGACGATCTCGGTATCCGCCGTGAACACTTTGTTTCCTGCCGCATTGAACGTTGTGGCATCAAACTTGGTGCCGACCGCCGAAACATCGAGATTGGCGCAGAACTCATCCGGATCGGCGCCATAGCCGATGTCGATGAGGTCCGACCCGGTATCATTGAACAGGGTCTTGACTTCGGCCCTTGCGTTCAGAATGACCGAACCTGCGGGTACCCAGCCCATGGAGATCTGGGTGGCGTCGTCGCCGAACACCACCTTGTTGGCGAAGTATGCAGTTTGACGGGTGACAAACTGTTGGGTTTGCCGGCCCTGAGTGTTGGAAGGCATTTTGGTATCCTCCTTATGCCGCAGCGGCCGCGTAAGTGCTCACCACCACAGTTCCGAAGTCCTCGGAATTGTAGACGCACTTTTTGAGACCGAAGATGGACCAGGCCGAAATCTCAAGCTTGCGCTTGTGATCCAGCAGCTCTTCATTCCACCGCAATTTGTCGGTGCCATTCTTTTGGCCATAGCCGACAACTGCAGCCTGAGCGCCCAGCAAAACCGCTCGCCGGACCAGGGGTACGGCCGCGTTGGAGCTGGAGTTGACGCCCTGGGTCACATCGAAGGCTTTGCGCAGGATGACGTCGTTGTATTCGCCCAACGCCGATTTGAAGATCGGGTTATTCTCAACCTTCCCCCCGGCCATCGCAGCCTTCTGGATGTCCTGCCACTGACCGGTCGACGTGTTGGTTCGCAACGACGTGACCTGCCGGTTGTGCAGATACATGACGAACTTCTTTTCGCCGTTGATCATGACCGGGACCAGCGGAACATCGGCGGTTTCTGCCAGTTCCTTGGCTTTATCGATCAGATCGAGAGTGAAAGTGTCGGAGGCCGTCAATGCCTCGTCAGTCGCCTGCCCGCCGGCCCGGATGATCCGGTTCGTGGATGGCGCAACTGCAGCCTGCATGCCCGTAAACTTCACGTTGGACACCGCTGTATTGCCGCAGACCTGGTTGAAGAACGTGACCGAATGCCGATTGGCCCACCATTGAGCCATCAAGCCCATTCCCTTGTCGCGAAGGCCGAAAGGAACGCGCTGTTGGTCGATGGTGTTTTCCGATGGAAGTCCCAGCACATGGCCAAGTTCGTCGACGCGGAGATCATCGGTAAAGTTTGTGATGGCTTCGCCGCGGCCTTCGACAGATTCATTTGCCGTGAAGCCGTCGCCGGTCGGTGTGGTGAAAAGTGAACAGCGGACGAGATCGCCCGGCCCCTTTTCCAGCTCGTCTTTGTGGTGAATGATCGAATTCTCGGACTTCCCGACCAGCGGTGCGATTGCAGTGGATTTCAGCGCCTGAAGGTAAGTCTTTTTCGACCACAACTTGACGGCCATAGCGTCATTAACGCCGTAGCTCGAATAGGACATTTGTGGTTCCTAAGATTTGTGAAGATTTTGGGTTTGGCGCGCTGATTGACGTCCAGGGCAGACGGAACGCCTGTAGGTCGGGCGTGGACCTGAGCGGATACGGTGCTCTGCCGGAGTCGAGCTGATAACGGTGGCTCAACCGTAACGGGCTTGCGCCCCCGTGGCGGAAGTGGGGACTATTTCCCCATGACGCGGTCTACCTCGGCTTTGTGCTTTGCGTAGAATGCATCAAACTGTTCGTCGCTCATGGCGATCAATGATTCTGCGGTGATCTCCAAGGCGTCCGCTCCACCAGCGCTGGAAAGCGACATGGCGGCGTTCTGGGCCTTTTTGAGATCTTCGATTGTCTTGGCGCCCGACTGGGCCTTCGTTGTGGCTGTGTCGGCTCCCTTGGCGTTTTGGCTTGAGGTTTCCGACTGAGCGGCCGCATCGGTTTTTGTTTCGGAGTTCTGTTGTTCCGATGTCGAACCCGGCTGGAACCCACGTTCTCGGGCAAGTTCATACAGGATCTCGGACGGGCTCTCGCCATTCGCGATCGCTGTTCTAACGATCGACATCTCGTCTTCATTTATTTTGGCAACCTGTTCCTTCGGATCCGTGTAGCCCAATCTCTTGAGTTCGTTGGTCCGAGACGCAACCAGGAACGTGTAGGCCTGCGCGAATTCGGGGGTTTCGCCCGAAAATGTTTGGGCGTCCTGCTGGAACGCTCGAACGATCTCGGTCTTCTCTGTGGCGGTTGCTGTTTGGCGTTGGCCTTCTGCGACCGTATCGGCGGTTTGCTTATTGGCCGCTTCCAATCGTTCGATCCTTCGGCCCTGCCATTTCGCATACCCGAAAATATCCTCTTCGGCGTCCGGCATCGGGTCTTCGTCGGCACTCTCGGTGGCCTCGTCGCCGTCGCCCTTGGACTGACCTGCTTTGCCCAGGTCTTGCAGAGCGTCGATCCTGCCTTCAAGTCGGGAAAACTTGTCCCGCCATTCAGCCAGTTCCTTCTTGGTCGTTTTGTGCCCTTCGCGTTCTTTGTGCAAAGCGCGGTGGTCGACCATCTTTGGCTTGCCGTCCGCATCGACGTCGTCATCGTCGCCCTGGCCGTCGGCGTTCTCCTGATCACCTTCGGCACCCTGCTCGTTCAGTAACCCGGTTTCGGCCTCGGTCGAGGTTTCGGTTTCGGTTTGGGTCGTGCCATCGCCTGGCTCCTCAAGGGTTTCGCCTCGCTTATCGGCCTCCAGAAGTTGCATTTCGTCAGCGGTCAATTCATCCGAACTGCCTCGCAGAAATTCCGGCATATCCGGATCCTGGTCCATGCCAGTGATCAGATCGAAGTCTTCGCGGTTGAGGGTGTCGCCACCTTTGTCGACCATTATTTGCCCACCTTCTTCAGTGCTTGCTGCTGTTCTTTGGCGCATTCCATCGCCCGTTTCAGGCGAGCGGGTTCGGATTTGATCTTCTCGGCATCGATGAGTGTGCGAACATCGCTCTCAGCTTGCCATTTGAGATCCTCGGCGGACATCTTCGCCGCTCGGTTTAAGGGTGCCATGGTGTCCTCGTTTCGTGGTTATGCGGCTTGGGCACCGCCGGCTTCACCCACCATACGCAGGAGGTCCTGCACCTTCGGATCGATGACCGTGCCCATCTGTTCAGTCTCTGCGACCGTCTTGGCCGCCTCGGCAGTGAGTTTCTGTGCTGATGCCTGATCCTTGGCAGTCGATGCCTTGTCCTTTTCCAGCGCCGTGACGATCTGCTGTGTGATCATCTTGCGTTGCTGTTCGGCTTGCGGATCTTCCCCACCTTCCGTAACCATGGCTTCGATCTCAGCCAGAAGGCTTGCCGGCAGTGGCGAATATTTCAGGACCAGCATCAGGATTTCAGGTGTGATGAATTCCTTTATCAGCGGTAGGATGGAAGTCAGGATTGCCCATGTTTCCGCCTTCTGATTGATGCCGGACGTGGATTCGTCGATCACCACATCGTAGCGGCCGAGTGTCTTGTCTTTGACCAGAGGAACCGATTTGGCGCCCATCGGCCCAACCACCCGGACCAAACGGCCATCTGACATGTAATTCTGGATGAAATGCAGACGGATCCTGCCAACACCTTTCCGGAACCGCCTCAGATTGTTGAACAGGGTCGCCAGGATTGTCACGGCAGCCTGTTTGCGCTGAGCCTCGAGAATGCCGGGCTGGTTCCGGTCGACCATACCGAGGAATTCCAGGTTGATCCCGACAACGTCCAGCACGGCGCTGGATGCGACTTGCGAAAGCTGGAAATACCCGACTGGGAATTGGCCCGCGGTTTTCTCCTTGATCTTGTTTTCCTGCAGCGCCTTTTTCTTTAACCATGTGATGGCATCAGGCTGCGCCCAGCTATCTTCTGCTTGGCGCTGATCCTCGAAAGCATCCTCCTCGGCCATGAGCCCGCCCTTGGCGGTCGTGTCCAGAATGTGCAGGGTGTTCGACAGCCATTTGTTGGAGAACTTCTGCGGATCCTTCATGACCTGGACCAGGCCAAACCATTTCTTGGCGTTGCGATCGCGTTCGCCGGTGATGCAGGTGTAAGTAAAGCTGTTGCCGGCCGGTGACTCGTGCTGCTCCAGAATGCCGGTCGCGCCCAGAAACGCCCGGTGAAAGACCTTTCGCTGCAGGCGAATGGACTCGAATGCAAACCCGATATCTTTTGCCCGGGTCTTGAACGTCTGAAACTTCGAAGCGTCCATCTCGATCGGCTCGCCACCAGCCGCAACAAGATAATAAGGTTCGTGCTCCCACCACTGAGTCTCGACCAGAGTGATTTTCTTTTCTTCGCCGAAACCCGGCCCCTCAGACAATCCGGACCGGTGCTCGCGGCGTTCCTCGATCGGGACTGGATCCTGCCCGTCGCTTTCCCCGATCACCCAGCTTGCGTCGAGTTCAATGTCATGCTTACCCGGGAACATCTGCCGCGCTTTGGTGACTTTCACATCACGGCGAATTCGGTGGATGCGTTCGGCGTCAACAATGTTCTTGCGCTTCGCCGAGGAATCCCAAGCCATTTCCAGCGGATCAGTGCGGACCTCCTGATACTTGCCTTCCCGGTCCTCATCGTAGCTCAGGAAATGTTCCGTCCAACCCATGCCGCAGATGGTGGTGTCTTCGAACGCGTCTGACTCCTCATCCTCTGCATCGCAAATATCGCCCATCCATTTGGACGCGGCGTTCAGAACCTCATTGGCGGCCGTGTCCTCCACACCCCGCGGAAAGAACTTCTGCACATGGCGGTTGTTGATCTCATGCCCGGCAACGGCTTTGATGACGGACAGGATGCGGTTGAAGATGATCGGCACCTTGCCGGAATCCGAAATGTCGCCTTCCTCTGCCTTTGACCATTGTTTGCCCGCGAACATGTCGTAATTTTCTCGCGCCTCCCTGCGCCATTCTGCCGAGTTCCTAAGGTCGGTGATCACGTCCCGTTTGAGGCGCCGGAACAACGCCCTTTTGGAGTTTCCAGCCTCCCGGCTGTCCGGGTCCGGCGCCATACCGGTCAAACCCTCGTCGGCATGCGTAAGCAGCGGATCCGCCACGCCGATCAGCCTTCGATTTCCAGGGTGACGGTGAACACCTCACCGGAGGCTGGGACGTAGGCCGCTTCCGCTTCCAGGAGGCCGTAGATCTTCCGGCCGCTCTCCAGGTCGAAATTGATTTCAGGATTGACCGCGGCGAAGTCGATCAGGTCACTGGTGCCGGCAAACGCACCAGACGTCATGTCGATCGCCACCGCGCTCAGATAGGCGGCCGCTGTCGACACGGCCAAGGCGCCATTGTCGCCGTTCGTCACAGTCGGCGCTGCCGTGAACAGGTGCAGCGTGAATGAAGCGTTGGTCGTCGTCGCGTCGTTCTTATGCAACCGGGCTCGCCGGGCTTTCCCCCGCCCATGGCTCAACTTCGACACCATGAACTCCATGGGCACGACTTCGCCGGACGTCGCAGAATTGGCGACCAGGTCACCAGCGCCATAGGCTGTCGTGTTCGCAGGCCTCGTGAATGAGGCCGACGGTGTAATCGTCATCTCGTACATGGCTGTTTCAACCTTACGTGGGTCTAGGCCGGGTGTGGCGGGGCACCCCTGGCGCCTAAGAATAATTTGTGGTTGTTGTCAGGCCGCCCAGGCGGACCGCCTCGGCTTCGACCTGTGCTGGCCGCGACTAGTCACCGGGACCGGCTCGGGGATCGTGATCGGCAGATCGTGCATGCGTGCCAGGCTATCCAGAAGGTCATCGAACTGGCTCACCGGGAACATCGTGTATTGGTCATGCACAAACTTGTGGATGATATCGATCGTCAGGCCTTCGTGGTTCTTCCTGATGATCCCGCATTCGGGCAGGAAGATCCGGCCATCCTCGAATTTGGGAACAAGCCGCCGGATCCTGTCATGCTTGTGCATGCCGCCGCCGACTTCCGTGATGTCGAACCTGTAATTGTCCTCGCCCTGGACGTACTCGATATGCTCGATGTCGCTGTCTTTGCCGTATCGCTCGTAGCCTACTTCCTTGATCGGCCCGAAATGGCGCCACTTGCGGTGCAGGCCCATCAAGGCCTTTGCGCGCTCTGTCAGGTTCAGGCGATCGTGGATCACGTCGCAGATGTACCAGTTGCCATCGCCACCGACGCCGACGACCCACATGGCCGTCCAGTCGCTGTCCTTCTTTTTCTTGCTGGCCGGATCGACCACAATGTAGAAATTCAGACCGGCGAAACTCTCGCAAGGCCAGTATTTCAGCCATTCCTTGCGGAACCCCTGAGTCTTGTCCGCTGTTGGATCCAGCAGCATCTGGGCGCCAAATGTATAGACGCCCTGCTTTCTCCGTTTTTCCGCCAGTGTTTCCGGCTTCATGAGCACCGACTTCGACCAGTCCTCCGATCCGTCCGATGTGCAAGCATGCACGCGGCTGGGGACGCCCCGTTCCATCATCGTGTAGTAAGTGTCGAATGCCGCGTATCGGGTGCCGGCGTACCTGGAAACACCGCCTTCCGTGCCCAGGTTTGTGGACAGTTCCCATGCCTCGGTCGTCTTCTTGATCATTTCCGAGGTGACCGATTCCTTGGTCACGATGTCGTCGTAGCACAGCACCTGGAAGTGCTTTGATGTGGGCTGCGCGTCTACCAGGCCCCAAGCTTCTATTGTCGCTTCTTTCGGGTTGCCCTTCCGTTTGAAGACAAGGCCCTCGTCCTCGGACCATTTCGGGCTTTCTGACTTCGGATAGGCCCAGACCACATCCGGGAACAAATCCTTCAGTGTCTGGTTCTGTTCGCACTCGTTTTTGATCTGGCGCAGGAAAGCCTTCGCGATCGGCCGTGTGTGGCTGAATATGCCGATCGTGACTTCCTGGCCGTTGTATCGCGGTTCTGGGTCCTCTCCGTGGCTGGCCAGAATATCCTGCAGGTTCATTCCGAAGGTGATGATGCTGGACTTAAAATGTTCACGCGCCCATAGGTCAAGAAACCCGTTCGGCGCGGCTTCAACTTCACGGCACCGGTCGAATAGCCAGTCGCGATTGACATCCTTTCGGCCGCAAACGGCCACCATGAGATAGAACAGATCGTTTCGCGCAAGCCACCGCTTTGCTTGCTGAACGTGCTCCTCGCCCTTCTCTGCCGCCCCTGTCAGGAATTTCCGATAGAATTCAATTGAGGCGTTGCGCGTCGTCGGGAGCTTTGATCTGTCCATGTGTCTCCTCGAACAACTCCGATAGCTCGTCCCTCACCTGGACGACGACGGTGCGGTGATCCTCGTTGATCACGGTCGTATTGTTGATCTGCACTGCCGGCCCGTCGCGGCGAACCAGTCCAAAGTGCCTGGCCAGCGTTTCCACCGCCGCGGTTTTGCTCCACAGCTTCACCTTGTAGGTAAGCTCGACTTTTGGCGTTCCATCCTCGTTTTTCAGATTGGTTGGGCGCTCGACCACTTCGACTGATGAGACAGCCGCGGCAAAAGCATCCGGCCAATCTTTAGGCGGCCTGATCTGCCCGTGCTCGTCGAACACCTGGCGCACATCTGACAGGCCGATGTTGCCCAGTTCCTCGAGTACACGGCGCGCGGAAAGTTCGGTTCGATCAAGCTGTTTGCCCTGATGATCCGCTATTACCGCCGCTATGTGAGGTTTGGTCAGGTTCTCAAACCCAATCTCTTTTGCGGTTTTTTTGCTGTATCCGGCTCGTATCGCGGCCTGTGTGGCGTTCAGATCGATCAGGTACTCCTGGACGAAACGATCCTGTTTCGGCGTCAGTTTGTCGGCGGGCATGCCAGATTACGCCGCCTCTGCTTGGTCTGCCTTGAAATGGCATTTGAGGCGTGCCGGAAATGTGCCGGCATTGAACCTGGTTTCACACACGTGAAGCTGTAGCCACGGGAGGATATGCGGCACCTCTCCGCAGTCCAGGAAGCTTGGATCGGGTGTCCAATTGTAATCGCCGGTTTCTTCGTCACGCGTGAGATGAACACGGAGCCGGCTGGAGAAGCTTGATGCCTCTGCTACGTCCGCCGGCACCCGAATTTTCAGGAAGCTGCTCAGATAGGCAATGTCGTCATATTCGAGTTGGTTCACTTGACCATCGAAACGCCAGCCGTTGCGCTGTTTGGTAAATTGACGTTTCAGCCGCGGCGGGAATTCCCGATCGTCCATCTGTGTGCCTGATATCCGAATGCTCAACATGCAGAACAGGTGCAGGAGGTCGTCCCGGTCAAGAAACTGCCAGCGTGGAGCCCAGCGATAGATCATGATCAGGCCTCAATCAGGCTGAGTTGCCAGCCGGCGTTGAACAGGATGATCGCCTCACCGGTTATGGCGGGGCTATCAGAGTCAGCAACCGCCGAACTGGCCTCATTGATGACGGCGTACCGGACCTTGCCACCGTCGGCGACCTGAATACGGGCGATCTGGGTGTTGGCCGGCGCCGCGGTCGTTGTGGTCTGGCTTGTACTGATCGAATTGGCTCCACCACTAATCGGTGGTTCAAGCAGCGCGACCACGGAATCAGATGAGAACTGACGGCTTACGAATTTTGGCAGTTGGGCCAGGCCACGGTAGTGGTGGACGTGAACGGTTGTTGGCATGTCAGGGGCCTACTCTTTCGGTCACGCGCGCAGATCAGGCGGCACGGACATGGTGTTCGATAGGTTTGACGGTCACCTGGAAATGTTCCCCGTTCAAAACAAAATTCAGTGTCTCGACAACCTTTGCAAATCGAGCGTTGTCGATGAACAAGCCTTCTTCGTTCATGCCTTCGTTTCCTTCACAAGTTTCCGACAGACCGGGCGCTGGTTGACCGTGCCGCGAAATCCACGCAACCGAAGCAACGTGTCGAGGTGGGACTGCATCTCACCAATTCGAGCCTGGCACGCTGCCTCGGTTTTATAGGGTCCGGCGCGATCGGTCAGGCTTCCGCACTGAGGTGTTGCAGCTGCGGTATGCAGGCAAAACAGAAGCGTAGCGGCAAACATGGCTTGCCTGCCCCTTTCAGTTTCCTGGTTGTCGAATGTTAGAAAGGTGGGGGAGTGAGGAATCGAACCTCAAACCTCTGCAGATTGCGGCCGTCCCAGACCTGCGCACCCCATACTCCCGCCAAGGCTCGAACAGTTCCGCGCGAACGCGGCCCCTCACCTTGGTAGGAATTCAATTCATGCCTGTTCCGGCCGTTTTGATTTTCTTGGTTTTGGTATTGTGAATGTCGCCGGATAATCCATCTCGGCAAGTGACCGAGGTTCTGCGTCGGCTGACCTCCAGTGAGTGACGCGTTCTTCCGCATCATCAATGAAATCCCTCGTACGCGAGTCGTGTCGCATTTGGCAACGTTCAGTTTTGTTCAACAATGAGCCGCCATTGTTCAATTTTTCTGCAATTAATTGAAGTGATTGTTCATTCCACCGGTATGTCGTTTGTCTAATCCATGCCTTTTTTTGGGGTAAACGACGGTTTCGACGTTGGACATGCTCGCTCCAGTCGCCGTCGCCGGATCGACAGGTCGCGTATTCAATCAGGCATTCGCGCTTGATTTCATCGACGATGAACTCGATCGGCCAGAGTTGGGCGTTCTCCGCCAGGGAAACAGAGGTGGCGCCGACAAGGGCTCGCTTGTCCTGTTGCTCTTTGCGGATCTTCTCCAGTTCATCAAGATTTTTGCCGGTATAGCGGCCCTCCGGCTCCATGAGCATGGCCGGGTGCGCCGAACCGTACTGTTTGGGTGTCACTCGTCCGGCTATCACCTCAATGGTACTGTAGGCATCGATCAGGCGGATCAGAACCGTGTCCGTAGTCCACATCATGGCTATTCCCTTTCAAGCAGTTCGTCGGCGATCTTGATTGCAAGTGCGGCCGTGGCATTCGTCATGGCCTCCCGGTCGTTCCTGGCAAGTATGCGAGCCCTACGCCGCAAAGCCGCGAGATCAACGCACCGGAAGGCCTCGACAGCTTCCTGCCGGCTTCCGAGAACGGCACCATGAACCCGCAGGACCTTCGACACAGCGAATACGACATCGCCATAGAGACTCGCAGGATCGGACGCCTGAATGCATTTGAGGACCAGCCCTGTATGTTCCGCGCCGCGCCCGCGCAACAACCGGGAAATGGTGCGCCCGCCATAGATCACGTTCGCCGGCCGCGGTTCCTTGGCGCGGCGGATCGGGTGGCAGCGGATGCCATACCCCTCCAGGAATCTATGCACGTTTGGTCGCTTCAATTTGTGCCCCTCGATAATTTTTGCCACCTCTTTTGAGGTTGAGAAAATTAACATCCCTCAAAATGGCGGTTTCTCGTCATCCAATAGATCTCGCTGCGCCGGCACAATGTCGGTGAGCAAGGTGCGGGCTCCGTCCCAGTTGAAGATCTTGACCGCCCGCATTGCCTTGCGCCTGTGCTTCAGGCGGTGGATTTCGATCCGGCCTTCGTGCTCGAGCAGTTCGGTCTGGTATTTGTCTTGCGCCGTCTGCGATTTGAGCCGCGGTGGGTTGGTCATCAGCCATGTGTGCCGGTTCAGGGTGGCGAGCATGATGTCGGCGTGCTTCTCGATGCCGCCGCCGCTGAAATCTTCCATGGTCGGCTCCGGCGTGTCTTTCTCCCGGGCCGATTTCGTGAAGTGGCATAGGACCAGGACCACGCATCCCAGGTCCTTGGCCATCTGTTTCAGATCTTCGACGTTGTCGTGCGTCTTCTCGAAGCCACGCAGCCGGAACTTGCTTTCCTTCAGGATCAGGTCGGCGTGGTCGACCACGATCATATCAAGGCCCATGCGCTTCATCTGGGCCATGGATCGAGCGCGCATTTGCGGGACTGAAAACTTTTCGTCCCAGATCTGCATGCGGAAATCTCGGTAGCCTGGCGCGTTCTCAGCGAGGATGTTGAACTGCTTGGAGTCCATGTCACGCTTGATGGCGTTGGACGGGACACCGACGGCGCCGGCATACCAGCGCTTCACCAGTTCGGAATGAGCCATCTCCATTTCGAAGAAGGCCACTGAGCGAGTTTGTGCGATCGCTGTGGCGCATTGCATGGCCAACGCGGTGTTGTGTGTCGGGATGCAGGAACGGCCGACGAGATACATCCGGCTTGGATGCTCGACGGCGATGCAGCGCATCATTTTCGGGGCCACCGGCTCCACGGCCGTGATGTAACGGCGATCGATCGTCGGACGCCGATGACTGACGGCTCCGGGGAACTTCCTCGACAATCGGAACACCCCGATTTCTGGCTTGAAACTGATCCGATAAAAGCCACTGCCCTTTTGTGCTTCACATGCGCCGACGCGGGCTTTGATCCCAAGCGATGACAACAGATGTTGCGTGTCATCGATCAGTCGCTTGTTTGAAAATCCGATCGAGTGCCGCCCGTCCCCTGATGAGGTCCCGTCGGTGTCCATCAACCCCTGAAGCAGTGCTAGACGCTGTTCAAAGGAAGCGCGCAGATAATTGATTGGAATATGCTTGTTCCGGAGAACCCCGATCTTTTGCAAATCCTGGTACAGATCAACAAACCGCACCTCGCTGTACGGCATCGAATAGTTTTCGGACCGATCCCACTCGCGCGCTACAGGACGTTGAACGTTTTCGAGGAACACGTCCATATCTGCCTTGCGCTTTCCGACGACACCCTTGCCGCAATATCCATCCCCCAGCCAGAGACCCAACAGGTAAGGCTCAATCATTAGATCCTGGTCCGAGAACTGAAGTGGGTCGGCAACATCAACGCTGTGATTGAGATGTGCGCCATATTTCAGCGTTTCTCGTATTTCATCGGTATTGCGAATGGCGCCGGTGGGCGGAGACAGATAGTCGTAAGCCCGTTCCCTGTTGCGCTTGGCAAGCATCTTGGAAACCGCTGGCCTTTTTGATCGTTTCACTGCCCTGGATTTCCGCTTTACGCGGCGTTTTGCTCGATATTCAGGAGACAATTTGAAGGCTTGCATCCGTTCTTTTTTCGTCATCGTTTTCCAAAGATGATCGCCGTCCGCAAATATCACTTCCCCCGTGCTGAAATGGACGGCATATGATGCCTGCGCCAATTCTATCGGGGAAACGGCTGCCACTCGGGTGACCATCCCGTCCTCAGAGAAAACTTCATCGCCGACTTCGATCGCGCCCATCGTCGTGAACCCGCTCGGTGTCGGCACAGGGGTATCGACGCACAGCCGTTTACCGGCTCCAGGTGCGCCGCCTAGAAGGATCAGGTCCCCGGGCATCGCTTCACCGGCGAGCTCGTGCAGCCCCGCCAGCGGCCAACTGATCCCGGAGGCTTGGCCGGACGCAATGTCGCCGATCTGGTCGACAACGGTTCCGATCGCTTGGCTGAGCGTCTGCATCCGGCCGAAGTCGGCGAGGTTCGTCAGATCCGCCAGCGATTCCGTGAGTTTGATCAGCGCAGTTTCTGGCGGATGATCAATCTGGGCCAGCGCCTTGCGCGTCTCCTCGATCGCTGATTGAGCGGCCCGGCGCATGTGCATGTCGACCAGCGATTCCGCATAGTCCTGCGCCATCGCGATATCGTCGCTGTCTTTGCCCATGGAAACCAGGGCGCCGACATACGGACCAATATCCTCAAACTCGGATTGCAGCCGGTGGGTGAGCAGCTTGTGTGACACCCGGCCGTCATGGTTCGCCATCTTACCGACTTCACGGTACAGCGCGCGATGCAGCGTTGATGTGAAGGCTTCGACCTGCAGCCGGTCCGTCAAGGCGAAGAACACCTGCACGTCGGTGATCATCGCGGCCAGAACCGCCTTTTCCAGGTCGAGGTTTTCGAGGTTCATTCCAAGCGTTCCTCGATTTCATGGATGACTTGCAATGCAGCGCGCAGACCGGCCGTTATCTCGTCGAGTTTGGCCTGCAATTCACTCATCTCCTGAGCTTTTTTGATCGGGACTTCGTGGGTAGAAAACCGCTCTCCACACTGGAGGCACCGCCGGCGCCGGCGAATGGTTTCGAACTGGAGACCGTCGATTTTGTTGGGCCGGCTGTCCCTGACCACCGTTTGCCCACCGCATTTCTGGCAGATCATTCGGCGCCCCTTTGTTCGTTGAAAACGTCGAGCCAATCCATACCGTCGGGCGGTATGTGCACCGACACCTGGATCCCGTTTTCAATCAGACGGGTTTGCAGCTTTTCAGCGGCAACCGGTCCGGGCGGATCGGAAATGCCGGATCCATCCTTCTTGAACTTGTGCCGGTCGCCGTCGCTGTAGATCTTGACGTTACGGACCTTGGCCGGCAGCTCGAGGCCAATCATTCCGGACGTCGACAGAGCCGCCCACACCGGCCACCGATCGCCCAGGAGCGCCTTGACGCCGAAACCGGTCTCGACGCCCTCGGTAACGCAGATCGTGTCTGACACAGGCCCGAGGCGAACGGCACCACCTCCGCAGGGTCCGAGCCCGAGCTTTGCATTTTCCACCGGCGCTTTGCCGGCCGTTTCGGGGCATAGGAATATCCGCCAAATGCCGATCAGCCCGTTTTTCGCTGATTGAACCCCACAGACGAGCACTGGCCACCGGCCGCCCTCCGGATGCGTCAAACCGGGATTGAACCGCAGCGCGGGCGGCCACTTCTGCATAGGGATGCCGCGGCCGACCAGGTACTGCTCTGCCAACGTGCCGACGATCGGACTCGACGCGGCCCAGATCGCCCGGACGTCTTCGCCCTTCTCGGCGGCCTTCTGAGCGTCCCTCGCCTGTCGTTCCCGGCGCTCGGCCTCCTGCTCCTGTTTGCGGCGGGCAAACTCGCGCTTTTCCTCTTCGGTGAAAGGCCGGTCCTCGATGTCCAGATATTCGCGCTTGGCGTACCGGACCGCCTGACCATAAGTGGCGAGACCCTCGGCAAGCTGTATCAGGGAGATCACATCACCGCCGGCTTTGCCGCCCGGGCTTTGGTTCTGCCAATAGCCGACGATACCGCGCTTGGATCCTCGCAGCGCAATACCGACCTTGCCGTTCAGATGCCCGACCCACTCACCACCGGAGATCCGACCGTCGGGAACCATGTCCTCAACGATCTGCTCCAAGTGATCAGTCACCAGCCAATCGCGTATTTCAACGAGGGTGAGATCAGACATCTGCGCCACCTGAACGTGCCCCCGACCGTTCGATCTGTCGACCTATGTCCAGCAGCTTGCAAACCGTCGCTTCAGAGATCCCAATCGATTTTGCGAGATCGTACGTATCGACACCCGATCTGAATTCGAGCAACAACGCCTTAGCAACCGTCGCTGTCGGGTTGATATTTGCTGCGCGCCTACTGCCCATCGGCTTCCCCCATCGCTTTCACCTGTGCCGTGAGATACCGGTAGAGGCTCCGGAGATCGGCAAGGCGAGACTTCTGCAGCTCGATATCAGCCTCAGTCGCCTTGAAAGCCTTCTCCTCGGCCCTGCGGATCCAGTTCGCCTTGGCCTGCCCCATCAATTTCACAAGGTCGCGCCAGCCGGTGAGTTCGTCCAGGGTGCTCACAGCAACGCCCCCTGCCCGGTCCGGCGCTCGTGATGCGCATTGGCGTGCGCCGGCCCCAGTTCGATCTTGAGGGCTTCCAGGATGCCGACGGCTTCAGCTTCGTCCGGTCGCTCGACCGTCAAGCCAAGGTCTTCGCAAAGATCGTAGGCATTGCGGACATGCCAGGCCTTGCGCTCCTCGACGGTTTTCAGATCTTTCGGCGGGAAAACCTTTTTTGAGCCGTAGACCTTCGAACGCCATTGCCCGGGCGTGAAACCAACAGGTGGCGGGAGTTTCCGGCTCCGGCAGAACAACCGGATCGTCGCGACCAGGCCATAGATCGGTTCGGCAACGTTGGCGTGATTGCCCACATGAGGTATTTCGTAGGCCAGATAGTCGAGCGGGTATTTCTTATGGAACGCCAGCAAGTGCTGCATGAAAGCCCACAGGCGATCGTCAGGCGTTTTGTATTTGGTTAGGCGCCAGATCCCGTGAATGTACCGGCCATCGATGTCGGCTGCCCATCCGGTGATACTGGCCTGGTCAAGGGATAACAAATTGGCCATCAGGAGCCCCCCAGCCGAATAGCGGCGTTCCTTCTGCGCCTGAAAGTTTGCCTTTGTCTTTTGCGACTGCAGCCCGTTCGGTCGGGCGCTCCGCAAGTTTCATCCGGTTAGCAATGTCAGCCTGATATTCCGGTTCTCGTTCGATCAAAACGGCGTTGAAGCCTTCCCGCCATGCAGCTTCACCGGTTGTCCCGGTACCGGCGAAAGGATCAAGCACGGTGCCGCCGTGAGGCGTGACAAGCCGAACGAGGTATTGCATCAGGTCGAGCGGCTTGACGGTCGGGTGCTTGGAGCCAAGCCTATCGGTTGCGTCCGCCTTGGCTTGGTAGAAAAACCGGGACGCAGAGCCACTTTCACCATACGTTGGGTGTGTTTCGCCGGTCCTGTCTCTGATATCAAAAGTGCCTATTCCAGACGCCCCGCACGAGTTATGATGCGGTTCAAACATCCCGCTTTTGGTGTCTGGAAATGGTTGCAGTACTTCAGCACTGCCATCGTGAATTAGGTTTGCCGGCCAGCGACCGGCGGCCGGCGTAGCATTCCCTAGCGCTGGCTCGCGGTCGTGGTGAGGGCGGTGGTTCTGCCCTGCATAGGAAAGCAGCTTTCGCCCGCTGCCCTTTGGCGTCTCTCCGTTGGAGGGAACCCGACACCCCCCAATATTGACCGCCCCGGTCCCGTGCTTGAGAATATTTTCCGTGCCGTTCAGCCCATGCTCAAACGGCTTTTGCCCCATGAAAATAGGTTCTATCGCGGGCTTGAGCGCCTGCCCGCCGTAGCGGAAATCATCGTATCCGTCCGCCTTGACTCTGGTCGCTTTCGGGAATCCCGTACCAAATACCCACGCGATCAGGGGATGCACGACAAAGCCCGCATCCTCGATCGCTACGGACATGCGGCCAAATCCGCGCGACGACGCAAACGCCAGCAGATAGCCGCCCGGCTTGAGAACGCGCAGAACCTTCGCCCACGTCTCCGCCTGAAAGGCCACGTCGCCGCCGTCCCATTGTTTCCCCATGAAACCGAAACCAGCACGCTTGAATGCGCCTGTCTGGCCTTCCTTCGCCGCTGCAGATCCTTCCGCGCCGAACCGCTTCACAATGGAAGTGAGATGATAGGGAGGATCGCACACGACAGCGTCAACGCTATCCGGGTCCATTTGTGTCATGACCTCTATGCAGTCGCCAGCGTGAAGAACTACCCTGCCGTTTAGGAATTCAGCCGTTGAGCTTGAGGATCTTGTCATCGGGCTTCCGCAACATAGGGATCGTTGGAACGCTGATTTCGACAACAGCGGGCTCTTTCTGACCGAAGCCAGTCGTCCAGACCTTTCGGACCGTGACGATTATCGGCGCGATGCCGCCGCGCTTACTCGGCCGCGATGGCACTGGGGTCGCCCTTTTCGCCGGTCTCGTCATCTTCGAAAGGGTTATCGTCGTCTGCATCAGAGCCGTTGCCGACGTTCTTCAGCAGCTCGGCGCCCTCGGCTTCTTCAGCCTTGCTGACGGCCTGGAGACGTTCCCTGCCCTTGTGCCAGCCCTTGAGCCATTCCTGTTCAAGATCGCCTTTGTAATCGTGGTCGGAGCTGTCCAGATTGCGCAGTCCGGCAACCTCGCCTTCGTTGAAGGCTTTCTCCTGACCGTCCCGGCGATCGACGTCGGCAAAGTTGGTCTGGTGGCCGATCGGCAGGTCCAACCAACGGGCAATATTCATCTGACGGCGCAGGTTGTCGGCAATGATGGAGTCGTCATACATGTTCAGCGCCTTCATGGCGAAATCCATGTCTTCCAATTTGATGCCGTCGGCTTTGGCCACCTTCCGAAGCTTTTTGTAATCGCCCGCGACTTCATCCAGGCGTTCCTTGGCCGCGACAATCGTGTTCAGGTGATTGAAAAAGATGCCTTTTTCTTCAGCGGAGTCGCTGTTGTGTCCGATGGTCGCCTTGTCATTCATCGTCTTCACCTTTCTTGGGTTCAAGTTCCTGCTCAATCCACGGAGCGATCGAGACGGCCCAGCGCCTCGTACTGTCGCTGGACCACAACAGCGCCCTCGCGATCAAAGTCCGGGTCAGATGAGCCAACCGTGAGCTGCGGCCATTTCGTTGCGGATGGATTCAACTGCAGACATTTTTTCCGCCTCGCGCCGTGAGATTTCTCGATTGCGCCGTGAGTTTTCCGTCATCTGGAATTTTCCCTCGCCTAAGTTGGTTGGCGAGAGACGAGAGATCACGGAGATACACAGACAATGAATGACGCCTCAGCAGTGACCGGCCCTGTGAACAAGACCGGCCACCTCGCTGGGGGCGTGCATAGGGACAGAGTCCCTCATACGTTCCGATGACAGGAACGCCTCGGACGGTCGCGTCAACGACCGAAACCGGGAATTTGAATGAAGGAGACTGGTTTGATTTAGGTTCGTTAATGATGCGCATTGACTGCGCACGCCCTGCGAACCAATTGACACTCGAAAGCGCATCAAACCTATTGCCAACTTTCTCCTTCGGGAAGTTGCTGGGAGGTTGCAGGGCGCAGATAATATTGAACGTGCATGCCCCCGCACGGCGCGGCTCGGATATGCCCCACCCCATCAATGTCGCTGTCCGAGCCGCCATCAGTTCGCCGCTTTCTGCTCACGGGCAGCCGCCAAACGGTCCGCCAAGGCTGATTTCTGCTCAGGCGACATTTCGCGTTTTTTCCTGAAAGGATTCTTGCCCATGCGAAACTGATGCAACACACAGGTTTCAATCCCGCACTCGCGGACCTCGACAATTGAGCCGCCCGAACAATCCAGGCATTTCGCTCGAATGGCCTTCATCGGGTTCATGACGTTGCTCCCAGAATGATGCAGCCAATGAGGACGAAGGCGCCGAAGGTGCACACCCCCGACAACAGGCCGTATTCGCGGATCGCTTCCCGGGCGCGCATCACTGGACCGCCTCAAGTGCAGCCGCGGCTTCTTTCCGGAATCGGTTGCGCGCTTTATCGTGCATCTGATGCCAGCGTCGGACCGCCGCCTCATCCGGAGTTTCAAATCCCCGCGACTTCGCACGACACGTCCCAACACCACCGGCGATGAAGGTCCGGTAGATCGCAAATGCAGATCGTTCGATTATGTCGCTGACCGCCGTCATTCTGCTGGCTCCGTGGCGACTGGCAGGAAATCCGAAGCCGACAAAGGCACCTTCTGAGATGCCGCCGCTTCAAGGAGCTTTGGCACGTGCTTGAAGGGGATGATCCCGCCAGTGCCGCCTTTGTCAGATGGCCGCTTCCAATTCGAAACACGGGTACGGTGAACGCCAGCGATCAGCGCCACTTTCGACGGGCCGCCAAGCTTTTTGATGATGGTTGATGCAGGTTCCATAATGCATTCTGTAGCAATATTCGAACTATTAAGCAATGGAATTTTGTAGCGAATTGGGAAAAGGAAATGTTGAACCGAAAAATGTATTAAAAAACAATGCTATAAGAATGGCTACGAAACGCAATCAAACAATCAGGGGCAAAGCAAGCGGAGCTATCCCGCGTGCTATCGGACCGGCTTGGCCGGTCGATCGACCGTGCCGCCGTGAACAAGATGACCACGGGGAAGCGAGCGATTGCGGCAGACGAATTGCTTGTCCTCATTCAGGCACTTGATGTTGAAGCTCCGACAATCGCCAACGACAACAGGTACGGGCGATCGCTATTACCAGCGCCAGAATCGAAAGCCCGCGCTGGAGTGTTACGGATCGCAGGCGAAGTCGCTGCCGGTGTTTGGCGTGAAGTCGATCTGGAAGCAGCGGCAGAATATGGCGACATGCAAGCGATCGTTGATCCACGATATCCAGAAAGAGAACAATTCCTTCTGATCGTTCGGGGGACATCGCTGAACAGAATAGCCAGTGACGGTGATTTTTTGCACTGCGTGGGGATCATCGGATCGGGTGTTGAAATCCAGCCTGGCGACCTGGTGATTGTCGAACGGTCAAAAGACGAAGGCGGATTGGTCGAAACCACAGCGAAACGGGTCCAGCGGCTGAACGGGACCTACGAACTCCATCCGCAATCCACTGATCCGCAGTTTCAAACGCCGGTTGTCATCCCTGAGGATTACGTCGACGAATTCGAGAGCATCAGAATCATTGCCAAAGTGCTCCTAATCTCAAAGAAGCCCTAAAACAACCGGTGCGTCTTCGAAAAGATAGGAAGTGAGATGCCGATATTCACAGCATTCACGCTATCAGGCCCGATCATCGGCGCCACAGGCTATTTCTTCGATTATCCGATCATTTTCTGGATCGGCGTCGCGCTTTCATTGGTAAACTTGTTTCTGAATATCGCATCAGGCGCTATGAGATTCCCAGTGATGCCTATCGCGGTCATGGGCGGCTGTGCGATCGTCGGATCATCTTGGCTTGAAGGCGCTGGCCTCGGTATCCTCGCGTGGACATTATACGAGGGTGTCCAAGAGATATTTCCCGGCGAAGGAGGCTTATTACTTGGGGGCCGCACTTCATACAAGTCTGTCGTGGATGGGATTGCTCGAAGGGCATTGTCTTTCGATCTAATGCAAGCCCCCGGCCTGGATCGCGGCTACATGTACAACGCTCTTGAGGGAACAGCGGCAACCCTGTTCCTAATCCAACGATCGCTACTTGCCCTAAACCCAGCGCACTTTGAGACCGCCCGAGACCGCCTTACCAGTTGCTTTTTCTCTGCGCTCGATCAGGATTATTCGAAAGAGGAAATGCAAAGCTTTGTATTGCCACTGTTAGAGAAACGCCACTTGGAATACGAAGCGATTCTTGACGGAGCGGAGGATGCAGGTAATCGGGTCAGGTCGTTGGGCCGAACAATGATCCGGAACTTTATAGAGGAAAACAGTATCGAAGAGACCCAGGCAGATCTTGCTACATTGTTCATCGTCGAAAACTTAATGACAGAACCAGGAAGGCAGATCAAGGAATTCGAGGGCTCCGGGGGAAATAGATCTTAGTGCAAAGCATGGCGTTTGGCAGAGAAAAGGACACGGTGAGCAGCCAGCCCTCTTCCCGCTGCTGTTCAAAAATTAATGGCAGTGATATCCACCACGCTTCCGATCGTTATGGCAACCACTTGCGTCCAGCCCGCCACCATGGGCCGCCGCAATTTCTACAACGACGCCAGCGCTAAACAAAGCAACAAACCCAGCGGCGATCACAGCCCGAGCACGTATCGAAAACAGTTTTCTCATGGCACCTTCTCCAATCATCAGTAGGAATGACAAAGGTAAGCAAACCTTATTTGATAGTTAGAGTCTTAATTTCGTGGAACCGGCAAAAACCTTCCACAGTCACAACGAATGCAACTTGAGAAAACAACTAACAGGATCTGGGTTGCAGTTTTATGCCCAGTTGCTGCGGGCAAGGATGCGGAACAGGGATGTTGGGGGTCGAAGGCTGGGCTTGCCCGGACCATTGTCACAGATTCTGGTATGGATCGATGTGTCCGAAACCCCTCTCGCTGCGCACGCGCTGGGCGACAAGCCGTTCATCACCTATGCTCAGGTGAAGATCGCAATAAACCGGGTCATCCTGCATGGAGATGATGGCCGCGCCAATCGTGGAAACCTGGTGGTTCGTCTCGGCCATCAAGGTGGTGAATTCGAGGCGGTTGCGGATCCAAAAATCCGCAGGGATCTTTTCGAGTTGATGGCCTGACTTCTTTTCGCCCCAGACGGTGACCTGGCCACGCGAAGCCATTCGAGCAATCAGATTGGCAATGGCGACATCGATATCCATAACCTCGGCCGCCGCGACCTTTTCGCGATGGGGCGCTATAGTGGCCAGGCGGTCGATCGACCCTTTGATTGCCGTAAGATCCGGATTTCTAAGGCGCCACTCCGTGGTTCGTATGTTCAGCCACACTCCAAATATGGTCGAGAAGAAAACCGCGATCAGGATCTGGATGGTGGGAGAAATCATGTCCCACACTTCTTTCCACGCGGACATATTCTCGACGAGACCCGGCAACCCAACAATCTCTGGCCATGCCGTAGCCACCCACTTGCCGAGCACCGGAAGCCAGATCGGCGCGACAGCGCCACATGCGGCGATAGGCCCCCAAAGCCAGCGGAGGCCATCTTTCGCCCTGACCGCAAGGCCACGCTTTTCGGGGATTGCGGGGATGTTTGCCATTTGATGACGGTAGCAGGATTCATTTCACATATCCAAATTGGGTGAAATCCTCTCGTGTAGACGCAAACCTTTCAAAGACCTGCAATCGTAGAGCCCTTCCAGCATCTGTCTGTCTTTGAATTTTTCCGGCAGAAAAAAATCACGGCACCCAACCTAGAAGCAAATCTCCCAACGAATTCCCAGCCTGATTCGTCCCTGTTGCAATTCGTCTTGGTCGAGCTCTGTGCCCGCGAAAGGCGCTTCGCTTTATTGCGTACGAAAATCGGCATGTCAAGAAATTTCTAATTACGATACATTTTGCGATTGACGTTTGTAGCGTTCATCGTTACATATATCCCACAAACACAAACACAAACACACCGCCCTGGCAGTGTCGCAGATGGGGATCAGCAAGATGAAAGCGTTCAAGCTCCCAGATTTCGACGTTTACGCCATCGTCAAGGATTCCACGGTTGGAACCTGGCTTTCAGAAATCGCGTTGGACGGGGACGCAATCCGGACGGTCGAGGGAATCATCGAAGCGATCGACGATGAAACGGTTGCAGTGGTTCGCGTGAACCTCTCCGAGGGCAGCATCACGGATGTTTCCGAGGATGTTGCTCAGGCGTGGATGAAGTCGGCCGGCCTGCATCACGAGTGGAACATCAACCCCGTTCCGCCCCTGGTTGACGCCCATTGCGGCGATGATGTCGAGCATCAGTGTCAGGTCGCCGTCTGGCAGGCCGAAGAGAACACCCGCTACCGCAGCCAAGAGCGCGCCTATCACCAGAGCGCGGTTCTCTGAACAACACCCCGAAGCGGCCTAACCCAAAGGGAAGATGATGATCAAGTTTGAAGTCAAAAATCGCTTCAACGGTTCTGTTCAATTCACGGCAGATATTGAATGTGACAAAGGTGCTTCACGAAGCTTCAAAATCGGTCTCGCGATCAAGTGGGCGATAAAGACTGGCGCGTGCCTCAGTTGCGCGGACCTCAGTGTCGCGAACCTCAGTGGCGCGGACCTCAGTGGCGCGGACCTCAGTCGCGCGTACCTCAGTGGCGCGAACCTCAGTGGCGCGTACCTCATTGGCGCGGACCTCAGTGGCGCGGACCTCAGTGGCGCGTACCTCAGTGGCGCGAACCTCAGTGGCGCGTACCTCAGTGGCGCGAACCTCAGTGGCGCGGACCTCAGTGGCGCGAACCTCAGTGGCGCGCGCCTCAGTGGCGCGAACCTCAGTGGCGCGTACCTCAGTCGCGCGGACCTCAGTGGCGCGGACCTCAGTGGCGCGAACCTCAGTGGCGCGAACCTCCGTGGCGCGTAC
>Ga0222634_1000111_pt1 | contig 47992 bp, 58 predicted proteins | sample AntAcemetageno50_FD_179807 | JGI IMG/M metagenome (GOLD analysis project Ga0222634, IMG submission 179807) | Saline water microbial communities from Ace Lake, Antarctica - #50 | ecosystem: Environmental > Aquatic > Non-marine Saline and Alkaline > Saline | place: Antarctica: Ace Lake | collected... | reverse complement strand
GAAGAAGGCCGCAGCAAAAAAGAAGCCAGCAGCTAAAAAGAAGCCAGCAGCTAAAAAGAAGCCAGCAGCAAAGAAGAAGGCCGCAGCTAAAAAGAAGCCAGCAGCAAAGAAAAAACCAGCTCGACGAAAGAAGAAATAGTCTTTTCTTAATTTTTCAAACAAAAACCACTCTCGAGTGGTTTTTGTTTGCCTAGATTATAATAATGCTATAATTCTTTATGTGGAAAATAAAGGAAAACAAAAAGTATATATTACTCATGATGAATTAGATAAGGTTGAAGATAATCTTAATATTGCGCGAGGCTCACTTGGTAGTGTTCCAGATTACGCACGTGTACCTGCAATCAACGCGGTAAAACGAGTTTTGGAAATGCAGAAGAAATCTTTGTTTCGTCCAGGGCTTCACTATATTGTTTTAGCTGATATAGAAAAGAATACCAATTTTAGTATTAATTATGGTGATGCACATGCCGATATACGTGATCAATGGTTCCACACGGCTGTCATTGAGGCACTGGGAGGTATTGAACTTGCTAACTATGCAAACTTTACTAAAACAATCGGTGACGCGTCTCTGATTATGTTTTCGTCTATTGGTGATGTAATTGCATGGTCAAAAAAACTTAATGTGATACTTGATGTATATAATACTGAGTATGCTACAAAAGCGCGCAATGATACATTACCTGCACACATTCAAGATACAAAGAAAATTGAAAAACAAATAAAAGATTTTACTTTACGGGTGCGACGGATTGTTCATTTAGGGGAAGTACAGTATGTTGATGAATATGACCCACTATCGCTTGCAGTCAGTCAGACATTTAAGGTGGAGAAAGAGTTCGACAAGACTGAACTAGGTTGCACAGGGCGTGTTGCCGAAATTGTTGAGCCAACGCTTATTGAATACGGGTATACTCTTAAGAAGAATAAAAACATACATATACCGGGTAAGAAAGAGGTAGAGATGTCATATTATATTTTACCTGTAGATAACAAATAAAATTATGATTTTTCAAATATTTCGAATGAAGAAAACATTAAACGAGATTCAGGATGCTAAGCGTGACCCGTTAGTTTTTATGGCGAAACAAGTATTTGCGATATTTGGTGCATGGATTACTATTATTTTGATTATTGAAATTGTTATTCTTATACTACTGGGTATCGGAGGATTTAGTACATGGTTTGGCAGGTCTTCTGGTATCGCTCGATTCTTCTTCTGGATATTTACGATTGGATTTACTGGTGAAATTATACTGCTGCACATGGTAAAAAGGCGCATTATGCGATTCTTGAAACGAACCCAAAGCCGTGTAACAGAAACGATAATTGACGTCTCTGCAGAATAAATTCCTACTAAAAAGACCCCTGCACAGGGGTTATTTTTATGCTACACTGGCTCCACTATGTTAGATTTTTTAAATAAATTCTTTGGTGATGAGTCGAAAAAGGCTCTTAAAAAAATTACACCAATAGTTGAAAAAATACATACCCTATTGCCAGCAGCAGCAGAAATGGCTGATGTTGATTTTCCTACAAAAACTGCTGAATTTAAGGCTCGATTAAATGAAGGTGAAACTCTTGATGATATTCTACCTGAAGCTTTCACAATGGTATACGAAGCATTTGTACGTACTATGGATATTAAATTGCACGATGTGCAGTTTGTTGGAGGTATTGTGATTCATCAAGGTTCTATTGCAGAAATGCGTACTGGTGAAGGTAAGACATTCACGTCTGTATTACCAGCATATTTGAATGCACTTACCGGAAATGGTGTGCACATTGTGGCACCAAATGATTACCTAGCAAAACGTGATGCTGGATGGGTAGGTGAAGTGTATAGTTTTTTAGGTGTTTCTGTTGCAGCAATTGCCGATGGTACGGAGTCATATATTTATGATGAGAAGAAGCCAGAGCTAGCTCAAGGGTCAGATGAAGATGAAGAGCGAGATGAAAAAGGTTCATTCAAAGTTTTTGATGACTACCTGCGTTCTTGTTCGCGTAAAGAAGCCTATGACGCTGACGTAACGTTTGGGACAAATAATCAATTTGGTTTTGATTATTTGCGTGATAATACACAAAAATCTGTGTATGGACTGGTACAGCGTCGTGATACACCGCATGCATTTGCTATTGTTGATGAGATTGACTCTATTCTAATTGACGAGGCTCGTGTACCGCTTATTCTATCTACACAATCAACTGAAGGGCAAGACCTATACCCTAAATTTGCACGCATTGCATCACAGATGAATCAAGAAGAGGATTATGAAACTGATGAAAAATTAAAAGCAGCTACATTAACTGATGCGGGAATTAGTAAGGCAGAAAAAGCTTTAGGTATTGATAATTTGTATACCAGTGAAGGGACAAGTATGGTGCATCACTTAGAAGCTGCGATTAAAGCAAAATCTCTGTACGTTCGCGATCGAGACTACGTAGTAAAAGACAATCAAGTTGTTATTGTCGACCCATTTACTGGACGTATGCAAGAAGGACGCCGCTGGTCTGAAGGACTTCATCAGGCTGTAGAGGCAAAAGAAGGTGTAGTTATTGGGGCTGAAACAAAAACAATGGCTTCTATTACATATCAGAACTACTTCAAGTTTTACAATAAGCTTGCAGGTATGACAGGTACTGCGATGACATCGAGTGAAGAATTCTTTAAAGTATATGGATTGAACGTTGTTGAAATTCCAACGAACAAGGAAATTATACGTATCGATAATAAAGATTTAATTTTTCAATCAGAACAAGGAAAATTTAAAGCCATCGCGCGTAAAGTAAAAGAGATTAATGAAACAGGACAGCCGGTATTGATTGGTACAGTTGCTATTGAAAAGAATGAATTACTTTCAGCGTACTTAACACAAGAAGGTGTACCTCATCAAGCATTAAATGCTAAGAATCACCAAAGTGAAGGTGAAATCGTAGCGCAAGCTGGAAAAAAAGGTGCGGTAACTATTGCTACAAACATGGCAGGACGTGGTGTCGATATTAAGCTTGGTGGTAATCCAGCAACATCAGAACAAGAACAAGAGATTAAAGACCTTGGTGGATTATTTGTTATTGGTACCGAACGACACGATGCACGACGTATCGATAATCAATTGCGTGGACGTTCAGGGCGTCAAGGTGATGCAGGAGAAACACAGTTTTATGTCTCGCTTGATGATCCATTGATGCGTGTCTTTGGTTCAGAAAAGGTAAAAGGCATGATTGGTGCACTTGGTATTAAAGAGGATGAAGCGATCAAAAATAACTTCATCTCTAATGCACTTGAAAAGGCTCAAGAAAAAATTGAAGGATTTAACTTTGATTCTCGGAAACATGTATTGTCATACGACGATGTATTGTCATATCATCGAAATACTGTATATGAACGTCGTCATGGTATTTTGTTTAATAAAAAAGAATTTATTCAAGGTTTATACCAGTCACTTTTAGCAGAGTTTCCTGATCTGAAGAATAATATTACTGGAAGAAAAGAAAAACTTGCTAATGATGAGACGTATTTCGAAGTATTTCGACAAGTTTCACTTTCTATTACTGACAAGTTATGGATGGAGCACTTACAAGTAATGGATCATACAAGACAATCAGTTAACTTGCGTGCGTATGGACAGCGTGACCCTATTGTTGAATATAAAAAAGAAGGTACGCGATTGTTCCGAGAAATGGAAGGTGCTTTCAAACATCAAGTCGCAACTATTTTGTCACATATTGACGTAGATCAGCTTCAACGACAAGGAGTAAAGAAAGATCAACCTAAAACTGTTAACGAATCATCAACTCATCGTAAGACAGTCAATCATCAGCCAAATGACAAAGTAGCTATTGTTAAAGGTGGTACACAAAAGGTGGTAAAATATAAAAAGGTACAATCATATCTTGATACTGGTTGGAATCTTCAATAAAGATAATGAAACATTCTGTTAAATTTTTTGTAGGAAGCATTGTAGTTCTGGTATTTTTTGTCGTTACTCTTTTTGCTATATCAAAAATGTTTGGTTCTCCCTCGACGTATCTTGACGAACTAAAAACACAGGCTATTCTTATTGGTGATCAAAGTGTTGAAGTGTTTATTGCAGATACGCCAACAACACAAGCGCGCGGATTATCGCGAGTACCAGCTTTGTCAGAGAATACAGGTATGATGTTTATTTTTACAGAGCCACACAAGCCTCAGTTCTGGATGAAAGATATGCATTTTGCGCTCGACATGATATGGATTGATGAATCCCTTACTATTGTTGATATTCATCAAAATGTCACACCAGATACGTACCCCGAAACATTCTCACCTATGCAGCCAGCCAGCGCTGTTATTGAATTAACAGCAGGTATGATCGATGAGTTAGATGTTGGTGTAGGCGATGTACTAATACTGAATTAAACATTCAATATATTTCGTATGTTAAACAGGTCATCCTCGATCTGTTTTTTTAATTCTTCTATATCTTCGAAAGACTTCCATGGGCGGACCATCTCTTTTATTGTAGTAATGACTCTGGTGTTATAAATACTTTCATCAAAATCAAGAATATGCACCTCAATTGCTTTTTTATTATCACGTGAACGGACGATTATAGCAGCAGGTAAATGTTCTGTAGAACCTGCAAGCGTTACATAACCAGCATAAATACCATGCTCAACGAGAATTTGTTCAGCAGCAGTATCAAGATTAGCGGTACGAAAACCAATAGTTCGTCCTTCGCCATCACCAGGTATAATACTTCCAGAAATTGTTTCATTCATAATGAATGCATTGTAACATAAGCTTTTTAGTTGTTTTTCCATTTTTTGTTGCTACAATACAACATATGATACAGGGCGACAAGAAAGTGATGGTCTTTGGGGTTTTTGATGGACTGCACGGTGGACATATAGCATTTCTCAAACAAGCACGCACATTAGGCGAGCTTGTTGTTGTTGTGGCCCAAGATGTAACTGTTGAGACTATTAAGCAAAAACGACCAAAACATTCATTAGGCCATCGTATTGCTGCGATCAAAGATGCTGGATTAGCAGACGTGTTAGTTGCTGGTGACTTGATGCTATACAGTTGGAGTGCGGTTCGTCGTTATGAACCAGATGTTGTGGCGCTGGGGTACGATCAAAAAGGACTCAAGGATGCCCTCAAGCTCTTTCAGGAGGAAACACTTACACCGTTTGATATTGTTGTAATGGATCCTCATGATCCAGAAAAATTGCATAGCAGTATTTTACATGCAGATGTTGTCGAACCAGATTCATTTGATGTTTTAAAAAAGAAGCGCATCGCAGAAAAGAAAAAACGTTTCGATAAGGGAGAGTACCTCGCTGATTTTGTATATGGTGCAAATGACGGAATCGTTACAACGTTTGCAGTTGTAACTGGTGCTGCAGGGGCCTCACTGCCCGCTGGTGTGATTGTTATTCTTGGGGTGGCTAATCTTATTGCAGATGGTTTTTCGATGGGAGCCTCGAGCATTTTATCGACGTTGTCAGAACGTAACTTCCATAAAAGTTTACGACATGAACAAGAGTATGATATTGAACATAATCCAGAAATTGCCAAAGAAGAAGTACGTGATGTTTTAAAGCGCTGGGATACGCCACGTGAATCTTTAGAGGCTATGACGCTGGCAATTACACACAGTAAGCGACGCTGGTCTGATTTCGTATTACGTGAAGAGTACAACATTACCGAAGAGGATACTGAAAATCCAACCAAACACGGTATCGCAACATTCATCGCATTTGTGATTGTAGGTACATTACCGCTTGTTCCATATTTGTTTGGTGTACAGGCCGAGTATCAATTAACAGTTTCAATTATCGCAACAGCCATCGCATTGTTCTTTACTGGTGCCGCGCAGTCATTACTGACAATAAAGAAATGGTGGTTTAAAACAGGTGTTCAGATGCTGGCGCTCGGCGGGGTAGCAGCAGCTCTTTCGTACGGAATTGGGTACTTAATCAAGACTGTTTTTGATATCGTAATTTAGTATAAAACGTTGAAAAACAAGGTCTTTTGACACATTTTTGCATATATTGCATGGTCTTGACAAATAAAACTCATTATGCTATAATGGACGCAGTCCTTCGGTAATAGAGGGGCTTTAAATTTAGACAAGGAGTTTGGTGGAGCACATACCACATTGTATGCATTGTAAAAAAAATAAAGGATTTGTTAGTTCGGTGATGCTCGCTGTCGGTACAATCTCTGCTCTTACTATGGGAGCTGTGGGAATGACTACAGAGGCCTTCGCACCAAACATAACAATGATAGATTCTCTCTTGCAAGAACAAGTTCAGATTATTGATGAAAGCGATCTTTCTCAAGCTGAACGTGTTGCTAAAGTAAAAGCGTATTTTGAAAGTTATGATATGCCTGCAGCTGATTATGCTCATGCATTCGTAGCTTATGCGGATCGATACGATATTGATTGGACACTGGTAGCTAGTATTGCGTTCCTTGAGTCAACAGGATTCAAGAATTCATGTTCTAGTGTAAAATTCAGTGGACTTGGATGGGGTTCATGTAAAATTAACTTCCCAAGTTATGAAGAGTCAATTCGTGTGGTTTCTATGAATCTTGGTGGACATAATGAGAATACTTCTCATTACTATGCTGACAAGACACCATATGAAATTTTGAACTCGTATAACCCAAAATATGTTAAAGGTATTTCAAAGAATTACCACAGTAACGCTCTTGCAATTATGCAAGAAATTAAAGATGTTGACCCTTCAATATCTTCACATCTTGCAAAGAACTAATCATAGTTTTATTTCTAAGACAAAACCCTACTTTGGTAGGGTTTTGTTGTATACTAAATATATGAAAACGTTCACTGAAAAGGTATACGAGTATACGAAAACTATTCCAAAAGGTGAGACGCGAACATACAAAGAGCTGGCTATTACGATTGGTCACCCTAAGTCATATCGCGCAGTAGGTAATATTTTAAACAAGAATTACGATGATAGTATTCCATGTCACCGTGTGGTACGATCCGACGGTAAAGCTGGGGGGTACAACCGCGGTAGTCAGCAAAAGAAGCAAATATTAGAACAAGAATATGCAGAATCTCGATAATCAAATACTTCTTATAGATAAACCAAAAGACATTACATCATTCGATATTATTCGGCGTCTTCGTCATGAGTACGGCATTAAAAAGGCGGGGCATGCAGGGACGCTTGATCCTATGGCGACCGGATTAATGATTGTTGCAACAGGAAAGAAGACCAAAGAGCTAGAACCGTATGTGAAATTATCAAAAGTGTATCGCGCTGAAATACTTATTGGTAAAAGCAGTGATACATATGATGCAGAAGGTGAGGTTTTAGAAACGAAAGACGCATACGATTTAGAAGAAAAAAAAGTAGAAGACGCTGTAATGACATTAAACGGTATTCAAACATTAGCAGTGCCAATATACTCAGCAGTAAAAATTGATGGACGACCTTTGTATTGGTATGCACGAAATAATAAAGAGCCACGTGAAATTCCGATTCGAGATATGGATGTAAAATTAGCGACAATGCTTGATTTTTATAAACGAGAAGACGGTACTGCAATTGTTGTTGTACGTTTTGATGTGGCGAGCGGGGTGTTTATTCGGTCGCTTGCTCACGACCTAGGGAAGCGGTTGGGTTATCCAGCAATGCTATCAGCATTGCGGCGAACATCTATTGGTGACTTGAAAATTGAAGACGCTATTTCAATCTAAAATTTTCTTCAGTCCAGAAATACGGCTGTGTTATAATAAATTATGAAAGTATTATTCGTCTAACGTTTTGTACTATGAATATTAATATTAAAGCAACGAATCTAGAGCATACAGATGCGATAGATTCATACATGAAGAAGAAAGCTGAAGCCTTTGGTAAGCTGATTGATCTTAGTAATAATCAAACGTTTATCTATGTTGAACTCGAAAAGACACGTCCCGATCAACAGAACGGGGAAGATTTATATCGAGCAGAAGTAACTATTGATCATACAGGAGAAATGTTTTACGCTGACGTAGCAGCACATGATTTATATGCGGCTATCGATTTGGTAAAAGATGAGATTTTACGAAAGATTAAAAAAACGCATGGAAAAAAAGATGATATCATGCGGCGTGGTATGCGAAAGGTAAAAAAACTTTTACGATTTAATAGATAATAATAAATTTATATGAAAGGATCATCAATGATTATGACCATCGGTGTCTTAATTGTAGTAGCGTTGGTAGCAGTATTGGCTATGCCACCAAAACAGCAAATAGATAACATGGTACCTGAAGACATAAACCAAGAAGTAGTAGAAGAAACAGTGCAAGAAGTAATTATTAATAACGAAACAGAAGAGACAAAAATCATGGAAACACAACAATTTACAAAAGCGACAATGGAGACAAGCGCAGGAACTATAACACTTGAGCTCTTTTCAGATAAAGCGCCTAATACGGTAGCAAACTTCGGAAAACTAGCATCAGAAGGGTTCTATGACGGAACACGATTTCATCGAGTGATCGCAGATTTCATGATTCAAAGTGGTGATCCACAATCAAAAGACGAATCAATGAGTGACGCATGGGGAACAGGAGGTCCTGGGTATACATTCGAAGATGAAATTCATGCAGAAAATAATAATGTTATTGGAACAATTTCAATGGCGAATGCTGGACCAAATACAAATGGTTCACAGTATTTTATTAACGTAGCTGATAATAACTTCTTGGATTCAAAGCACACAGTGTTTGGTCGCGTGATCGAAGGGATGGATACTGTTGAAGTAATTAATACGGTTGCGGTTGATGGACGAGATCGCCCTGTTGAAGAAGTGGTAATCATAAGTATTACAGTAGAATAAAAAAAGAGAAATATAAAAAGCCGGACTGTTTATCAAGTCGGCTTTTTATTTTAGATTGAGGATTTCGTATCTTGACCGAGAGTGTGGATTTATTGTTCTACCAATGAGTCCACACAACATAAAGCTAATTCTCCGAGGTTCTCTTGGGTTATTAATGTAGCCTTCTATTCTTGGAAAAAATTTGCGTAACTCCTTACATATACTAGCGAGCTCGTCTTGACTTGTTGTGTGTGGCACTACGATCAATATGGGTATTTTCTTGCCAGTAATAGTAATATTACGAGCTTCGAGTAAGTCATTTAGAGTATTTTTCTGAATAGTTGGTATCTTTACAATAAGTATGTTTACCCACGTACTCTTTTTAATATTTCTCAGTAACTTAATCCTCGGTCGACCTAACTGCACTCTTCTCTCTCGTTCTCGTTCATAATTTGAAGAAGCATTAACACTTCTCCCTATAAAACGTATCTCCTGAGAGGTAAAGCTTCCTAAAGGGTAAATGTTTACTATTTCTTTCATTGTCTAATGATTAATGTTTATTTAAACGTAGCAATCTTGGGTCAGGAAGTCAATTTCGATGCTTTTTATTTTTAAATTGCGATTTTTCCTTATAAAATATAGCTCAAAAAAGTTCTTCACAGGTTTAAAAATAGTCGAAAAAACAGCTATGCTATAATACCTTTTGTACAAGCTTTAATTACTTTTTTACTACGTATGGAAATCACTATCACACCAGAAATGCTAGAAGCTGCTCGCAAAAAGCGTGAAGCTGAAAAAGGATTCAATGATGTTGTTGATCCTGGAACTGAAAATATTTGCATCGGTTGCGAATAAAGATAAAAAGCCCTTGGGGCTTTTTTGTTTTGCATAAATAAAAACGGTCGGCAATTTTCTTCTCGATTTTATTAGGTTTGACTTGAACATTCGAATTGGTATACTCCAATTACAACTAAATACATATTTTGAATGATGTTGAGGGACCTGGCCCAGCGATACATCTAGCAACCACCTAAATAGGAACGGTGCTACATCCAGCCCATATATATGGGAAAGATATTAGTCATTTATTTTCTTTCCTTGGTCGGAAGGAATTTTTTTAACCCCAAAAACATGAGTAAAAACAACAAAAAACTGTATACTGCCGAATTTGTAAGCCCTAAACACCCTGATAAGCAGTGTGATTTTATAGCTGACCGTATTTTAGACGCATATCGAGAACAAGACCCTACAACGCGTGGTGCTATTGAAGTTATGGGTGGTCACGGAATGATTAAAGTAAACGGAGAGGTTACTTCGAATGCAAATGTTGATGTTGAATCAGTAATTCGCGAAACAGTTGGTGATGACATGCAAATTATTATTCACATTTCAAAACAAAGTTCAGAAATTGCGCAAGGAGTCGACATTGGTGGAGCGGGCGATCAAGGTATTATGATTGGGTACGCATGTAATGAAACTGATACCTGCATGCCGTATGAATACGATTTGGCTCGAAAACTTTGTCAGCATTTATACGAAGAATTTCCACATGATGGAAAAGTACAAATTACGGTAGAGCAAGATGGTGATAATTGGGACATTAAAAACGTCGTTGCGAGTTTTCAGAACGCATCAACTGCAGACCTATTATCCAAAGTACAAGAGTTTATACCTAATGCTGGTGAATATCACATAAATGTAGCCGGGGACTGGTCTATGGGCGGTTTTGACGCTGACGCAGGCCTTACAGGACGAAAGATAGTCGTTGACGCATATGGTCCGCGCGTTCCGGTTGGAGGAGGCGCATTTTCAGGAAAAGACCATACTAAGGTTGATCGTAGTGGTGCATATATGGCACGAAAAATTGCAAAAGAAATTTTAAAAGATCGAAATGCAGGCGAAGTGTTAGTGAAACTGGCGTATGTCATTGGAAAAGCAGATCCTGTAAAAGCCGCAGCTATTATCGACGGTGTAGAAGAAGAGTTGTCAGGATATGATCTAACACCAAATGGAATTCATGATGGATTAAATTTGAAAGATATTAAATTTGCAGATCTGTCGCAATGGGGACACTTTGGAAATGATATTATTGGTTAGTTATCCTTAGTAGATGCTATTAATGGGAGTCGTGGGGAGGTGGAAGAATAATATATAAGTGATTATATAAAAAAACCGCACGTGCGGTTTTTTTGAGTTAAATTTATTCTTACCAACTTGTTTCAGCTTTTCCCTCTGGAATTACTTTTTCTATTTTAAATTTACCTTCCTCAAGTCGGGCTTTGGTTATCTTGACTCGTTTTCCATCTTTATCAAAGAAAAATATACTTGGCCATCCAAAATACGCACGATAGCGATTCCACAATTCTACATCACTCACAGTTTCTAAATTTACTTCTGCATGAGATTTGTCTGTTTTATAACAATAAGTTGGTTCACCGGCCTGTTCTTTAGCTGTAATATTTCCCGCAGTATATTCTGGAATAAGATCAACTAACATCTGCGCTCCAATAACATTCAATCGATTACGCAGTTCACCAGCAACTTCATTAGATTCGATCGCAACAGTTTCACAAGAAAGTAATGGTCCCGCATCAAGCGCGTACACCATTTTCTGAATACATACACCAGTTTCAGTCTCGCCGTGCAATAGAGCTGATTCTACAGGGCTTGCGCCACGATATTTTGGCAGGAGGGAGTAGTGAATGTTTAATGTTTGATGTTCTGGTAAAATGATCAGCCATTCAGGCATAATTTTTCCATACGCAACAACAATAGATAGGTCAACATTATGTTTCTTAAACTCTATTTTAAAATCATCGTTTAATTTTTCTGGCTGTAGTACAGGAATATTTTTTTCTTGCCCCCAAACCTTAACTGGTGGTGGTGTCAGAACATGTTTTCGTCCAACAGGTCGATCCGGATTTGTAACAATAACTGACGGAGGGAAACCAGATTCTACTAACTTATCTAGAATAGGGATACATAATTCCGGTGTGCCAAAAAAAGCGATTGTTGGTTTGTTATTCATAGGTTACTTACCTTCTTTATGCTCTTTAATTTCATCGTCATTGAGTTCGTGTAAATCAGTAGCATGATCATCAAATAAAATTCCATCTAAATGATCAATTTCATGTTGAAATATTTGCGCGATCAGACCTGATCCACCAAGTTGGAATTTCTCTCCATGTTCATTGTACGCTTCTACTGTTGCTTGTTTGTGTCGATGCGTCTTTCCATATCGCCATCGTACTGACAGACATCCTTCATCTACCCATGATTTATTCTTTGAACGCTTTATGATTAAAGGATTGATGAATACTAAGGGTTGATCATTAGAGTCGCCGTATGCTTTAGGTGCAATAACAAATATGCGTTTTGAGATGCCGATTTGTGGTGCTGCCAAAGCTACACCATCTTTTTGGCCAGCAAGTGATCCATGCATTTTTTTAAGGTCGCCTTGAATTACTGACGATGTGATTTCGTCTACGATGACATCAATCGCTTTTTGGCGAAGCACCTCGTTTCCTTTTTGTACGATATCAAGCGACATGTTTTTGTTACTTAAGTTTCTTGAGATAGTCGACAAGCTCGTCAAGCTTTACAATTTTTTGCGATCGGTCTTTCATGTTGCGGACGATAGCCGTTCCGTCAATTGATTCTTTTTGACCGAAGATAACAACATAGGGTAGTCCAAGTTTCTCAGCAAGAGCTAACTGACTTCCAAGATTATCTTTTGAGATAGCTTGTCGTACAGGAATTCGTGCCTTACGTAACATTTCAAGAACATTCAAACTCTTTAGTCGAGCATCAAATCCTAGCTGAATAAAGTATACTTTGGCATTTTTAATGATACGAGGGGTAAGATTTTTCCACCATGATGAACCAATTACACGTTCAATACCAATTCCAACACCTACACCAGGAACGTCTTTTCGGTGACCGATTGCTTTAGCTAGATAGTCGTAACGACCACCACCACAAATAGCAATTTCACGCTCAGTACCATCTTCTTCGGTAACTTTTTCCATAATTTCAAATACGGTGTGTGTATAGTAATCAAGTCCACGTACCAAGCTTTTGTTGATTTGGTAAGGAATTTCGCATTCATCCAAGAATTCCAGTACTCGTTTAAAGTGTTTTTTCGCATCGTTTGTAAGGAAGCTTACTGAATCAGGAGCTTCTTCATTTACAGCAATAGACTTCGGGTCTTTTGAGTCAAGAATACGTAATGGGTTTGTTTTCAATCGTTCTTGATCAGTCTTACCAAGATCATTAACGTGTTTTCGATAGTAGACTTTCAGGGCTTTCTGATATTCTTTCTTTGAATCCGCATCACCAATACTATTTATATTAATAAATAAATCTGTTGCACCCGCTTCTTCCAAAATAGTCATTGTTGTTTTAATGATCAAGGCGTCTGCAATAGGTTTGTCAGTTCCTAGCATTTCAAGACCAAATTGGTGATGTTGTCGAAAACGACCTTTTTGTGGCTTGTCGTGACGGAACATCGCACTTTGGTAATAAAACATGACAGGTTGTGGTAAGGCACGCATTCCATGTTCAATATATGTACGCATAACAGCAGCGGTTCCTTCGGGTCGCATTGCTAAACGGTCACCACCTTTTGTTTTGAACCCGTACATTTCTTTGTCTGCAATATCAGTTCCTTCACCAGCACCTTTCAAAAAGATTTCTTCATGCTCTAGTGTAGGTGTCTCAACAGGAGTGAATCCATAGTACATTGCAATTTCTTGTGCTTTTTCAAAAAAGCCCTGCATTTCATAATATTCAGTACCAAGAATGTCACGCATTCCTTTTGGAGATTGTAATAAGTCCTTTGCTGATTTTTTCTCTTTTGCCATAATTATTATTGGTTATCTTCTTGTTTGTAATCTCCAGGGAGTGCTCCTATTTCGCGGGTAGGAAGGAGTCGCAATAATGCGCGACCAGTAATGAACTCCTCAGGTAATGGTCCCCATACACGTGAATCAGAACTAGCGTTTCGATTGTCTCCCATGACAAAATATTCATCTTCTGTCATGGTGATACTAAAATCAGCTTGAGTGTACTCGTTAATATATGGTTCATCAAGGTTAATCTCAGTACCGTCTTCTGTTGTTGCTACGAGGTTCCCGTCAGTGTATGCAATAGTTTCGTTTGGTAATGCAATGATACGTTTAATGAAAAATCGTTCTGGTTTTAAAGGGTACCGGAAAACAATGACATCTCCACGATGAGGTTCGCCAAGACGGTAAGAGATTTCATCGACGATTAAATAGTCACCATCATTGAATGTAGGGAACATAGATTCACCTGAGACAATGAATGGTTGCGCAATAAACATGCGAACAGGAATAACGATTGCCAGAGCAATGATGGTAAATCGGATAATTTCCCAAAATCCACCACCTTGTTTAGGCCGTACGATTTCTGCAGTTTCTATAGGGTCTTGTGTAGGAGCTTCATCATTGTTTGAATGTGTCATAGGGTGCATTATAGGAAAAATAAGGACTTTACGCAACGTAGATTGTGTTGTATGTACACAATAGGGTGATTATGATATGGTGCTTTTGAAAAACTAAATCATGTAGAATCTAAAATAATCACTATGAATCTTGCAAACTCATTAGTCGCTCAACGAATAGCAGGTGAACTGCTTCGCATAAAAGCCGTAAAGCTTCAACCAAACGATCCTTTTACGTGGGCGTCAGGCTGGAAATCGCCAATCTATTGTGACAATAGAAAAACAATGAAATATCCCGATCTTCGAAAAGAGATTGCAAAAGCTTTTGCGCAGGGGGTGAGAGAAAAATTTCCTAATTGTCAGGTAATTCACGCAGTAGCTACTGGCGCTATCGCCATTGGTGTGATGGTAGCCGAAGAATTAAACGTACCTTTTGGTTACGTTCGTCCAACTTCAAAGGGTCACGGATTAGGTAATCGAATCGAAGGAGAGGAGGCAGAAGGGAATAAGACTGTTGTTATCGAAGACCTAATTTCTACGGGCGGAAGTAGTCTCAGTGCCGTTAAAGCATTACGTTCCGAAGGAGCTGATGTTCTAGGGATGTTTGCCATATTTACATACGGGTTTGAGGCTGCTGAAGAGAAGTTTGCTGAAGCCAGCTGTGATCTTTATACACTGTCACATTACTCGATGTTGCTAAATGCCGCGGTTGAAGGTGCGTATGTAAACGAAGAGCAGCTCGAAGTTCTTGCAGAGTTTTGTAAAAGCCCTTCCACTTGGAAGCCGGCAAATTCGTAAAGCTTAAGATTACAAAAGGTTAATTACGAAAGCCCCAATCTGTAAATTCAGATCGGGGCTTTTCTTATTATAGATGCCTTATTCTACGCAACTTTGAGCTGATTCATAAGCGTCTCTTCTTCTATATTCAGTCGTACAAACGCACAAGACGTATAGTCATAGTTATGTCTTCCATCTTTGTCGTAGCAACGACTGCTGCTAGCAGTTACTTCTTTTCCTGAAGCCAAAACACTCTTTGCGATCGATATGATTTGGCTAGGAGGAGTGATTGTCTCAAATGATAAAAAGAAAGACGTTTCACCAATACCTTTCTCTGGCTCGTGAAAAAGGAAGACAGCCTCTTTGATTACACTGTGTTCAATTTCAAGACTGCTTTGCATTAGCAGGTTTTGAGGCGTGTCCAGCAGTTGAATTTTTTCGAAAACAACAATCTCGATACCGCCTTTCTCTGTAGTGAATTCGGTAAACGTTAGAAGGCCTTGCTCGTTAAGGTAATAAAAGTCTGACTTTTTCATGGTAATTTTTTAAATGAAGCGTTGAGCGTGATGATACATCGACTTAGATATATTGTCAAATACTTAAGCCAACAAAAAAAGGGAGACTCGTTGAGTCTCCCTTTTATCTAGGGTTTATTTTCTAGATGAGTATTTTTCCATTAATGTTCCATCGCGGTCAATATATATAACGGCTAGGTAGGTGAGCCCAAAAGCTGCACCCGCAACTAATTGGAAAGGAAATGCGATTACGTTTTTTACGGCAAAGGGTTCTTTTTCGGACGGTAGGATCGATGATTTCATTTATGGTTGCTTAAGTTGTGAATGAATAGGTTAAGGCGCTATAGTAGCATCTTATTTTATAATGTCAAACTTAAATTACAAATAATGTAACAATGATAGCTGCAAGAAATGCATCAAACAGTAGCTCATGGACTGAATAGTAATCTACAAAACCTCTAATATCAAAACGCTTACTTGGGTAGAGAGGCCAATAGTCTGACTTGTCGAGACTATCAAGCAGTAGGTGTCCAAAATAAGCAAGTGTTACCGTGACTCCTGCTGGAGTACTAATTAAAAAAGTAAGTGCGCAAATTGCTCCTGCAATAAAAATATTATGTAAATATCCACGTTGATCGCCGTAAGCATCATTACGACTAAGGGCAGCTTTTAGAAATGCTTTTGGCTTTAGGATGATGTCATGTTTGAAGTATGAAAATAAATGGTCAATATCAACTGATACAGAAATAATTACTGAAAGGGCAATATTGCCAGTAAGCTTACCGAGAATAATGCCGAGTAGAATGTGGGATGGAAACGTCATACCGTCATCATAGCAGATATGAAATATTTAGGTACATAAAAATGATATAATAAATATGTTTATTACTTATCAAAATATATTATGGAAGACTATAAAGAAGGTGCACAAAAGGTGATAAGGGTATCTAGAAAGAAGCTTATATGGGCTGTTGTGACTATTATTGTAGGAGGATTAATCTGGGCTGGTTTAGGTTTGATTAAAAGCACTATGGGAATTGGTGTTGGTGGAACATTACAAAGTAGTAGTATGATTCCTGGTATAGCAAGTAACAGTATTATGCCAAGAGGCGGTGGTAATAAGTTAAGTATAGAAGATACGCGAGAGTTCATGAAAACAAATTACTCTGGAACATTACAGACAAGAGATGTAACTGGCGTTGTTCGTGAAGTTGAAGAAACAGTACGTGATCTTGATGGGCGAGTTGATAATATTAACTCTTCGACAAAAAGCGGTTATCTTTCTTTTGTAATTCCAAAAGATGACCTATTTGAATTTAAGTATCGTATTGAACAATTAACACACAAGAAGTTGTATGTTGAAAGTACGTCGTCACAAAACTTATTAGGTCAAAAACAAAATATCGAGGAGCGAGAAGAGTATGTGACTCAAAGATTAGATGAATTAGAGGCAAGTAAGGCTAGTCTAGATAGTGCACACACACAGCGAACCAGTGCATTGAAAAATCAGATCGCAAGCATTCAGAGTCAAATTGATGCAATCTATCGTAATATGCCAGCAGCTGACTCTGCTTCTGATTCAGAAATTAGTGCTTTTCAAGACCAAGCTAACGCTTTAACGCAAAATATAGCTCAGTTACGTATTGCTCAAACTGCAGAGAATAAAAGTTATACATCAAAAAATAATAGTATCTTGTCAGAAATCAATGATTATAATGGTAATCTCACAGATATTGCTGAAGATGATTCTGATTTCATGACCGATATCGAAACAGTAAACGGAACAGTATATGTACACTGGATTAGTGTTTGGAACATAATGAAAACATTTTCTCCAATTCCAATCGGATTTGAAATTGCAATACTTACTGTAATTATCTGGTACGTATTAAAACGAAAAAAGTATATACCGAAAGTTGAATTAGTTTAGTTTAAAAAAGCACCGCAGGGTGCTTTTTTAGAATATTTTATGTAAAAAAACAGCCCATGCGTGGTGCATGAAGGCCGTTGATCTTTAGTACATAGCAGTGTATTACGTTGCTACTTTCTCGCTTACCATAAGCTGTGCGACAATACACACTGCTTGCGTTTCGCTCATCCGTCCTGACAAGTTGTAGCATGCAAATGAGTTTGGTCCCGTAACGGTATATCCAATTCTTTTGGCAACAACTAGCACAAGCGCGCGTGCTTGTTTGGGAGTAGTGACTGTATTCAGGCTAAGAAGAAGCGTTTTTGAAGTGTGTTCTTTATTGAAAAGAACTAAAGCTTCTTGCAGTCTTTCTTTCTCGGCACCTATCCATGTTTTTAACTTGATCTCTTCAGGTGTGAGTTTAAGCTTGATGTTAGTGAAGACATCAATGCGATAATCTTCGATTTCTTCTCTTGTAACATCAAAGGTTAAAATGCCTTTATTTCTTAATTTTTCTAGGTCGCGATTTGTCATTGGTTATTTTTTGACGGGGGTCCCGTGTTTGTAAATAGATTGAATTATGGTGATATTACCATAAAATACAGTAAAAGTCAATAGTGTGGACATCAACCGCAAAACTGCGAACCATATGAAAAAGTTTGTATTGGAGTGGTATGAGAAGCTACAAAGTATGGAAATAGGTAATATACAGCTGGGTATTAAGGCAGGATAGGGGTATTGAACTAAATATATTGGGTAAAAGAAAACGCTCATTCAATTATTTGAATGAGTCGTCGTCGTTAATAAATTCAAGATTGCTAAACCTCAGCTTCTTTCTCTGATTTCTTTTCAGACCTCTCTATGAAAGGTTGAAGAAATTCAGCCAGTTCTGGTCCTAAGAGTGCAATAGCTATTGTAGCAGAACCACCACCTATAGACATATTGGCAGCGACTGTTTCTGGTGCGCCCATGTATTGAGCAAGGTTGTACAGTATAATTATCGCAACAAAACCTACGACCGCTGATGCTATGTAAAATGCAACTTTACTAGAGTGTTTCATGATTAGAGTTTTATGATGGCAACTGCCCATGTTTGTGAATAGATTGAATTATGATTATATTACCATAAAATACATATACGTCAATATCTGCGGACACAACTTAACGCATTGAGAACCTACCACATTGGCATATTAGTTCATCCCTTCACTTACAAAGACGGAAAGATTGATTTTGGTGGTGTGGATAGGGAGTGGTTTGACAGGTTAGAATAATACAGTTAAGAGATTTGTCTTAGTATCATTTCAAACACATACACCAAGCTTCACATATTTTTTCATGCATCGTGATATAATAATAGTAGTCGTATTAATAAATTAATCTAATTAAATACAATTATGGAATTTAAAGACAATAATCACATGGCTGCAAATGCTTATTTTAAGAATAAAAATAATGGTGATGAAGTGAAGTATTTCGTTGGTTCTAGAAATGAAGCTGGGCCAACCGAGGGTACTCTTGTAGGTTTTGATGAAGAAGCTGGACAAGTCACTATTAAACAAGAAGAAGAGAGTGTCACTCTATCGGTTGAGACACTACTTGTACCTGGGGCACCAGACTATAACTTAGAATAAATTTTAACACTCTAACAAACAAAAAAAACACCGCGAGGTGTTTTTTTGTATCTCTTTTCTTGAGCATATATCTCATATTAAGAAAAGAAGGGAAAATATGCCATGGTGGAGATGGCGGGAATCGAACCCGCGTGCAATCAAGATTTCATAAAAGATCTACATACTTAGACTATAGTTCTACAAGTTGCAACACCTGCTTTAAGACTGAAAGGTTACTATAGACAAAAGGTCTATCAGTCCGAGCCAATAATGCTATTCGTGAATCTACGACGGCAAGGTAGATTCTCTAGTTCGAATAATGATACGCCCCCTATGTGTATCGAACTTCAACACCGGAGACGAACGCGTTAATTACGCGAAAGCTGGCACCATATATGGTGACGCAATTGATTTTGATTTTGCATTTCAAAAAGTACAAGAAGTTTTACAAGATTCCTGTGGACTTGGTATGCACTAATATAAAGGAACTTGGATGTCGAAGCCGATCATCCCCCTTAAATACTCTAAATGGTTAGAATGCTTTAGGGGAAGGATAGTTTTTGTATATTCTTGACATATTATATCATGGTGGTATAATTTTGTCTAACATAATCTTTTTACACACATCTCGTTCGTTTAATTGGTTTTGGGTTCGTGAAGTGTGTAGGGTGCTAGTGTCATCGGAGTTTCTTCGTTTGTTTGGTCACTTACTGGAGTCTGGTGAACTAGTACCCATTTTTTAAATTATGTAACGTAGTTACATATAATCCTCGGTCCGGCCAATTGCTTTGCGCTACCGGGGATTTTTTTATCCCTTTAATGTTCTTCCCAAGTCTCTTTCTATATCTCGCTTTTTAATTGATTCACGCTTGTCGTGCTTTTTCTTTCCGCGAGCAAGTGCAATACCAAGCTTTATCTTGTTACCTTTGCTGTACATCGATAATGGAATAACGCTCAGACCTGCTTCATGTTTCTTTTTTACAATTTCAGCAATTTCCTTTTTTGATAGTAATAACTTTCGGTTGTGGTAAGGGTCGTAACCCTCACCAATATTTCCTGGCTGGAATGCTGGAATGTGAGCTTTTACTAAAAACAGTTCATTGTTTTCGATTATGACATACGATTCTTTCAATGAACCTTGATTTAACTTAATTGATTTAACTTCCGTGCCCAACAGAGAAATACCTGCTTCGTATTTATCGAGCAGTTCATAATTGAACGTAGCCATTTTATTTTTCAGATATGTCGACACGGGGTCATTATAGCGTATTATTTGACAAAATAAAGGTTTATAGGGTATAAAATACGTAATAAGATACGTTGAACCAATTAAAATCCAAACTCAAATGGTAGTTACCACATTTTCAGACAGTGCTGTTAAATCAAAGATTCAGACTCTTGATCTTCTTAATATTACTATTGAGAAAAAAAGGGAAAAGATGAACACGTTTGTTAAGTCTACAAAAGATTCCTCAGGCAAGAGTAGTCTTAGTACGAATAACTTTATTCTTATTAGGAGGGCACGTGATCGTTGGAAGTATACGCAAAAGAAAGAGCAGGAACCTTTGGTATTTTCTGTGGGTAAAGTTGCATAAAGCAAATTTCTTAATTCATATTAAATTGTCATCTTATAAAAGAGATGGCTTTTTATTTGCCAAAGAGACCTTAATCGCTATAATAGTGTCATGTTTAAATTACCTAATATGTCAGGAAAAAAGAAGAAAGAAGTGCCGAAAGATAAGAAAAAGGACTCAAAGAAGCCTCATAATTTTTGGCAGAATGTTATTAATATTGTTTTGATATTCTTGGCGATGTCAGTGTTATACTCACTGATCTCGGGAGATGACCTTAAAAAGGTTGAAGAGGTTACGTTGTCGCAAGTAGCTCAATATGTTGAAGAAGGGCAAGTCGAAACTCTTGTTGTGCGGGGAGATAAGTTGGAGATTGTACTGACAGACGAAACAGAATATAAGTCAAAGAAAGAGCGTGAAGCATCACTTTCAGAAACATTGGTAAACTACGGCGTTACTGAAGAAGAGTTAAAGACCGTTGTTATTGATATTAAGTCAGAAACAGGATTTGTTTTCTGGATAATGAATTTACTACCTATTTTGATTCCGTTGCTGTTTATTCTTATTTTCTTTTGGTTTATTTCAGGACAGATGAAAGGCTCAGGTGGAATGAAAGCATTCTCATTTGGACAATCAAAAGCTCGTATGACCGATCCAGAAAAACAAAAGATTAGTTTTAAGGATGTTGCAGGAAACAAGGAAGCAAAACAAGAATTGCTCGAAGTCGTAGATTTTTTGAAGAATCCTAAAAAATTCTTGGATATTGGAGCTGAAATTCCAAAAGGTGTTCTCTTGATGGGAGATCCAGGAACAGGAAAAACATTGATGGCTCGCGCCGTTTCAGGAGAAGCTAAAGTTCCTTTCTTTCATCTCTCTGGTTCAGAATTCGTAGAGATGTTTGTTGGTGTAGGAGCCAGTCGTGTACGTGACTTGTTTGAAAATGCTAAAAAAGTAGCTCCTGCTATTATCTTTATTGATGAAATTGATGCTGTAGGACGAAGCCGCGGTGTTGGTATTGGTGGCGGTAATGATGAACGAGAGCAAACACTGAATCAAATCTTGGTTGAAATGGATGGTTTTGATCCAAATGAAAAAGTTATTGTTATTGCAGCAACAAACAGGTCTGATGTATTAGATCCAGCTTTGTTACGACCAGGACGTTTTGACAGGCAAGTTATGCTTGATCTTCCAGACCGTAAAGATCGCGGAGCTATTCTAAAAATTCACGCTCGTAAAAAACCTTTCGCAGAAGATATAGACCTTGAGGTTGTTGCGGAACGAACACCAGGTTTCTCGGGAGCTGATTTGCAATCATTAATGAATGAAGCTGCAATTTTAGCAGCACGCGAAGAACGTAAAACTATTAAACAATGGGACGTAATTCGTTCAATCGAAAAAGTTATGATTGGTCCAGAAAGAAAAAGCCACTTACATAGCGAAGAAGAACGAAAGATTGTCGCTTACCATGAGGCAGGACATGCAATCGTAGCAAGTGTTTTACCAAATGCAGATCCTGTACACAAAATTTCAATTGTTGCACGTGGACGAGCTGGAGGTTACACATTGAAATTACCACTTGAAGAGCGAAAACTTACCAACAGGGCGCAATATTTGGATGACATTGCTATGAGTCTAGGTGGTTATGTAACAGAGAAAATGATCTTTGGTGAAGTTACAACAGGTCCATCAAATGACCTGCAGGTTTCAACACGAGTTGCTCGCAATATGGTAACGCGCTGGGGAATGAGTGACAAAATAGGTCCAATTGCACTTGAGAAGGCTCCAGGGAATGCATTATTTGCTCCAGGAACCGAAAAGAGGCAACACAGTGAACGAGTAGAAGCGATGATCGATGAAGAAGTCTCAAAGATTATGAATGACAGTATGGTAGTTGCAGAAAAGGTTTTGACTGAACACCGTGCGGCGCTCGATGCGGTTGCAAATGCATTACTAAAAACAGAAACATTAGAGCAAGATGAGTATGATAAAGTTATTATCGCTCATGGAATTATTCCAAAAAAGAAAGATAAGAAAAAGGACAAGGATAAAAAGAAAGCTTAAACAAAAAACCGCCAGTGGCGGTTTTTTTGTTATGAATTAAATATTTCCTTTAATAATTGGTAGCGACTATTTTTTTAAGATCACAGCGATGTAAATTTTCTCGCCGAGAAAAAAATTCATCATCTGGAAACTAAGACCTTGTAAGATCAATTTCTTTTTCATCAATAAGATTCCAGTAGTGGTTCATACTATCTGAACTCTTAGCTTTTATAACTTTTCCTCCAAAGATATCGTTTAGTAAAAGTGCAGTAACAAAACATTGTTCAGATTCAGGTTTGTTATGAGACCAAAACTGTTGCCGAGTATCAAAACATGTTTCTTTGCAACAAGATTTATGTAGCTTTTCTTCTACTTTTTTTATTGTCATATGTGCGCGCACTTGGACTTGAACCAAGGACCACGGAGGTATAAGCTCCGCGCTCTACCAACTGAGCTATACGCGCGTATTATTCTGTACTTTTATGTTTTAGAGATTTCTTCCAAAACATGTTGATTGTATAGTATTTACAGGAAAATTCAAATAAAAAGAATGCCCCGAGTGTGGTCAATAATATGACGACAGCTTCGGGGCCTTTTTGTAACGTCTTGCTCGTGCAAGATCGTAGATTCTGAGATTGAGATATAAAACTCTGTAGTTATGATTGGGCTACTGATGTTTTCTTACGTTGCACCTCATAGAAGCGTGAGTAAGTCAGCTCACCATTTTCAATGTCACAAGTTTTCTCAAAATAATTTTTGGAATTTCTTCCGATCGTCTTACGACGAGCGATTCAACACACCATATTTTTAGCACGTAATGAATACGTATGGAATGTGAAATCCGACAAGATGTACATTTTTGACATGGCTGGATACTTTCTTAAGGTATCGCAAGATGTTGGTCAGATTATACATCTCTTTTTCAAAGAACGAACCTTATTTGATAGTACATAAAAGCTATGAGTAATGCAATTATTCAAAATGAAGTTCAAAGTTTTTGTCAGATAAAGTTTTTTCAAGTGCAGGGTAATTACCGAGAGTGTCATTTTTTATAATCTTTTTGGCCTCATCTCGCGCGAGCTCTACCATTTTTACATTCTTGATTGCTTCCATTCCAAGATCAGAAATTCCCCATTGCTTAGCGCCAGCTAAATCTCCGATACCTCGCAATTGCATATCCATTTCAGCTAATTCAAATCCGTTAGAGCTTTTCTGTAATGCTTGCAGTCGTTTAATAGTCACATCGCTTGATTTGCTCGTAGTGCTTGTAAAGAGGTAACAGTATGACTGATGAGTCCCACGCAATACACGTCCGCGCAATTGGTGAAGTTGTGCGAGCCCAAAACGTTCTGCGCCTTCAATGATAATCATGGTTGAATTTGGTACGTTCACACCAACTTCAATTACTGATGTTGAAACCAGGATATCAATCTCGTGATTATAAAAGCGCTTCATAACTTCTTCTTTGGTATCTTTGGTCATTTTACTATGCATAACATCAATGCGGTAGTCAGGGAAAATATCTTTCTTTAGTCGTTTTGCTTCGGCTTTTACAGATTTTAATTGTAATGCCCGCTCTTGATCAGGGTCTGGTTCGTCAATGCGTGGGCAAATAACATACGCCTGACGACCATCTGCGAGTTCACGATGGATTTCTGTATAGGCGCCTTCTCGTTTTGCATCACTCACGATTTCTGTAATGACAGGTTTTCGTCCTGCTGGCATTTGATCAATAATAGATAGATCAAGGTCGCCATAAATAGTGAGAGCAAGTGTTCGTGGAATAGGTGTTGCGGTCATTGATAAGTAATGGGGTACGAGACCATCTTTTCGGGCGAGTGATTTCCGTTGATTAGTTCCAAACCGATGTTGTTCATCAATCACAACTAATCCCAAGTCTTTGAACACAACTTTTTTAGAAATTAAGGCATGAGTCCCAATAACAATAGGAATTTCTCCACCTGCTACCCATTTTAATAATTGCGGTTTTGAAATCTTGGTCCAATTATTTGTTTGACTGGCAACTTTGCTTGGGAACTTACGACATCCTGATCCTGTAATTAAGGCAATCTGTGTTCCGGTACCACGAAAATATTCGATAAAGTTTTCAAACAGTTGTGTAGCAAGAACTTCCGTTGGTGCCATGTACGCAACTTGTAATGCGCCGTAGTCTTGATTTCCACCACCTGCTTTACGCGGACGGTTTTGTGTTACGGCATAAGCAACTGTTGCAGCGACAAAAGTTTTCCCCGACCCTACATCTCCTTCGACAAGACGAGACATGGGATGTTCACGTTTCATGTCAGCAAGCGTTGCATCGATTGCACGTGATTGAGCGTCGGTTGGTGTAAAAGGGAATGTGTCAATAAATTTATCAACTTTTGCATTGTCGATATCTAAGGTGTATGAAAACTGTTGTTCAAATTCATGGCGAGATTTTTGTCTGGCAAGTTGAATGAGAAATACTTCTTGGAATGCGAATCGTTTACGCGCCGCATCAGCGTGCGATTTCTTTTGTGGCATATGTACCCACAGTAACGCAGTGTAAAGTGTTGGGAGTTTATACGTTTTCAAAATGTCTTCTGGGATAGGGTCTGTGAAATTCTCTGGTGGAATAGTATTCAGGATTTTACGCACCGCATGATAGAACCATTTTGATGTAACACCACGTGATTCACGATATACAGGATATCCGAATTCATCGGGTTGTTTTTCGACGCTAAATAATGAATCGTGCTTATCGATTGGTAAGTCGGGAGCATGTTCAATTTCTGGATTAGATAGTCCAAGTCCATATTTTGATTCAGCTATTTTTCCCGTTAGTTTTACAGATTCATCATCGCTGAACTGTCTTACAATGAACGCTTGATTAAACCAGTTGATCTTAATACTATCACCAACGACATCAGTTAGAACTGCTTCACCCATAGGTACTCGACCCTTAAAAGATTTCTTTGTTTTTAATTTTGAAATTTTTCCATACAAAGTTACAGTTTCTCCGTGTTCACAGTCACGAATAAGTTTTACAGAGCTCATCGAGCTATATCTGGTTGGGAAGTGATGCAGTACGTCGTAAATTTTTTCAATACCAAGGCGTTTCAAGGCTTTGGTCTGGGGTTCGTTTATACGGAAATATTTTGAGATGAGGTCGTTTATCTGCATAGAGTGTATTGTACCCTAAAAACAAAAAAGCACCTTACGGTACTTTTTACGTATAGAGAGATTAATTATGAAAGACTCGCTGTAATTTTTTCTACTAACTCATCAAGAGTGAAGTTTGATTTAACAAGATAGTCAGTAATCACTAATTCATTACCTTTTTTAATATCTTCCTCATCTCCTAAATTTGAAAATATAATTACCTTAGTATCTTTTACTTCTTCGTCTTCTCGGATTGCTTTCAAGATATCAAAACCACTTATTGCTGGAAGCATAAGGTCGAGTAATACAATATCTGGTTTTTCGGTCTTTACCATTTCAAGAGCATTACTACCGTCAGCATTTGTTGTGACGGCAAAATTTTCTTTTTGAAGTTTAGTAACTACGAGGCTTCGCAAGAAATCATCATCTTCTACTATCATTACTTTTTTTCCATCCATAATATATTTGGTTAACTGTTATGTATTGGTAATTGTACAAAAAAAGTGGTTCCTTGGCCAGCTTCGCTCTCAAACGTAAGCGTACCACCATGTTTTTCAGCAATGCGTCTTGCTGTAAAGAGGCCAAGCCCCGTACCTTCTTTCTTAAGTTCCTTGGCATTATCAGCCCGGAAAAATTTCCCAAAAATACGCGCCTGAGCTTCTGCGGGGATACCAATACCTTCGTCTGAAATGCTAATAGCTAGTGTGTCTTTTGTTGGTATAAGATTAACTGTTACTGAACCTTCCTCGTTGCTATACTTGATCGCATTCTCTAGGAGGTTTTGCAGGATAATTGCAATCTTATCTGGGTCGGCCATAACCATTGGCGATGTTTGCTCAGGTCTGTGAAAGACAAGATGTACATCATGCGCACGTGCCGTTTCTAGGTACTCGGTAATGATTCGTTCAACTAATTTTTCAACGTCAGTTGTTTGCATGTCGTATTGAAAATCCCATGATTGGTTTTGATTTGCAATGATTACTTCATTTAGTAGACCGAGCATTCTTTCATTACTCTCATACCCTTTAGAGATGATTTGTTTTTGTTCGTCAGAAAAAGAACCAAGATCACCATCAAGCAACATTTTAAATGTCCACTTAATTCCAGACAGTGGGGTACGTAACTGATGGGTTATCATTGAAAGAAATTCAGACTGTGCCTGACTTTCAATTTTACTTTGCTTCAATGCAACCTCTAATTCTTCGCGTGTTTTTTCTGTTTCCATGAAAGTAGTATAGGTTCTAGGGCTTTTTACTGCAAGTCTAGCTTTCTGTTACTTTCATAACTGCCCACTCGTCTGTATGTTCGAGCTAGGATTTTAAAGTCTCAACATTATCCTATATAAAAGTAGGGTTACGTTATCATCTAAAATAACGTATGATATAAAAATGATAATAATATATCCGCTTAATTATTTCCCCTCATGATTGTTGCAGCAGTCATTTTCTTTTTCCTGATTTTTTTTGGTGGAAATTATGCAATTTACCGTACTGTGGTTTATGCTTTTTCTCTTACCGATAGTACAGTTTTACTTTCTTTGAAAATTATATTTATTGTTCTCATGGTAAGTTTTCCCATGATGCAGTTTTTTGCATCTACTAATTTCTCCTTGATTACAAGAGTCTTATACGTCGGTTCTAGTATCTGGCTCGGAACATTATTTTGGCTATCTTTAGCAACAATTTTTTTCTGGAGTGTATACGGAGTAATGCACGTTGTCGTGCCGAGTCTTAATATTTTAATGGTAGCAAAATTACTACTTATTGGTGCGCTATGTACGAGTGCGTATGGTGTATGGCACTCATTTCAGATACAAGTTAAGAGTGAGACTATAGAGATAGCGAATTTACCAAATATTTAGGAGGGTAAACGATTAGTATTATTTTCAGATTCGCACTTTGGAGATGTGCGAGGAGGTCGTTTTGCAAAAAAAATTGTAAACGTAGTTAATGAACAGCGGCCTGATCTCGTACTTATTCCAGGAGATTTTTTTGACGGACCACCTCTTGATATAGAAAGTGTGACACGGCCTATGCAAGACATATCTTCTACATATGGAACGTACTTTGCTCCAGGGAACCATGAAGAATATGGTGACGAATCTCTTTTTCTGAGCTCGCTTGAAGAGTCGGGTATATATGTTTTAAATAATCAGGTGCAAAGCGTTGAAGGTCTGCAAATTGTCGGTATTGACTATTCAGGCACGAAAACACCCGAGCAGCAGAGTATAGTGCTTTCAGACTTATCCTTAGATGAAAATAAACCTAGCATTTTGGTTAAGCATGAGCCTTCAAATATTGAGATAGCGCAAGCTTTCAATATTGATCTCCAGGTTTCTGGACATACCCACAAAGGGCAGATGTTTCCACTCTCTATTTTTACACATATGCAATATGGAAAATTTCATTACGGATTAAATAATTTAGGTAAAACACAAGTATATACTACTAGTGGTGTTGGTACGTGGGGACCACCTCAACGCATTGGGACTGATGCTGAGATTGTTGTGATTGACCTCAAGTCTCTGTAGAGTTTTTGAAATAATAATCACATGAGTAAAATATGCATCACAAAATTTATGATGGAAATTACACTTGAGAGACTTAAGCTTGAGTCATGCTAACTTACTAAGTCTCTTGTATATATAAAATGAACCTATAAAAGATAGATGTAGGGAGGTAGTTCAAAAGAGGAACTTTCAATCTTTTGAATTACGACAAAATGTAACGACTCTTTATTCAATATTGTTAGGTAGGATATGAGCCGTGAAGTTATATTGAGTATCTTTTTTACTGTGATATAATATTGAAATATGAATACTATCCTTATTATATCAGCAGCAATTTTTTCTTTTGCGGCATTATACTTTTTTTTCAACCGAAAAAACTTTAGGTCTGATTTTCCTTGGCTCGTAAGCTTTATAACAGTTATTTCATACTTGGTAATGCTTATGAATATCAACATAGGAACTGATCCTACTATGTTTTTGTGGACACGATGGGTTGGATACGCAATAAGTTGCACCCTATTAACAGCATCAATGGTTGGGATATTTGGTATTGTAGGCAAGGAGAAAACCTTAGCACTTGTCTCTACTTCATTGATTATGTTGACAGGTGTTTTAGCAGCCATTGCAAGTAGTACGGTATTTATTGTTATGTTCTTTCTGTTAGGGATGGTTCCGTTTATTTCACTTATCTCTATTTTTCACTCAAAGGCAACGTCAAAAAATTACCATGTACTGAATTATCTTTATTACGGATGGTTCGCATTCCCCGTTATCTTTATTCTTTCACCTGAAACTTTTAACGCTGTTCCATACTTAACATTAATTTTAGGAGCCTATTTAATTGCAGACTTCTTCACTAAGATAGTTTTTTACATACACCTTCGAAGATTGCTGTAGAGCCACCCTGTAGACTGGCGGTATACTTTTAAAGCTAAAAATCTTCTAAAATAGAGAAATTCTTGTAAGAGATAGATTAGAAAAGAGGAATATAAAATAAGATACATGAATTAGTGTTAACTGTTCCTCCAAGTATATTTTGTTACAAGCTGTCCTGAAAAACTTCTTGAATGAGTTCGCCAATACCTATTCTCTTGGTAACTGATATGGGCACCATGATGCGGTTACCAACTTTTTCCTGAATAGAATTGAGTTGTTTTTTTAACCCTGACTTTTTAATTTTATCTATCTTATTCACAGCAATAATAACTCTTTTACCCGTCTTATCGAGAGCGTCAATCATCTCTATGTCGTCTTTAGTTGGTCCAACCAAGCCGTCAATAATAACCACTACTTTGACTAGGTTTTCAAAACCTCCAAAAAAATACCCTTCTATGCGTTTAGAGATGGTTGCCCTTCGTGCCGCTGATACACGAGCAAACCCATATCCTGGTAAATCTACAATATAAAATTTTTCATTAATCAAGAAAAAGTTAATTTCTTGTGTATGTCCTGGAGAAGAGCTAGTTTTAGCTAACCCTTTTGTCTTAGTTATCATGTTAATAAGGCTTGATTTTCCAACGTTCGAGCGCCCTATAAAAGCATACTGCGGCAATGTTTCGTACTCGATATCTTTCGGATTAACAAAACCTTTTACAAATCTGGCAGAGTTTATTTTCATATATGTGTATGGTAGCAAAAACGATTGATTTTAACTACTGTATTAGTATTTATGTGCGACCCACTAGTTTGGCTTTCAGAACTTTGTAATAGTCGTAATTATATTAAAAATGTATCAACAATCTTAGAGAGTTTATTAGTATAGATATTAAAATTTGAAAAAGAAAACCCAGCAAGCTGGATTTTCCAACTTGGCGGGTTATTTAATTTGAACAGTAACCATTACTGTGTAGTGACGATACTTGTTCTTCTGCTTGCTTCATGAATGTTAGAATTTTCTTTACTTTCTTAATCTTTTTCTGCACATACGGTGTTTCGGTATTTGGTAAACTGCAAGCATTAATGTCTTGTAGTAATGCCATTCTGTATGCACTATCTATGATCTCATCATTAATTAAGTTAGTTACCGCCTCTAAAGCATGTGTTTTACAGTAGAGAGGTGATGTCGTTCCACTATTAGGGACGACAATATGTCCATGATCTGAGCTTTCTTTACACTTCATGAAGTGTGGTCGGGTGAGTTCTTCCATTGGCTTCTTATTTTTTGTTTAGTTTTAAGTGAATTATTAAATTTTATAATATCACACAAATACTAAGGTGTCAACAATGTGAGAGCAAAGAGATTCGAACTACGTGGGTCGCAGCAATCACATAGGTAATTAGGTCACATATCTACTAGGTTGTCAATGCGGAGAGTAAGGGATTCGAACCCTTGGAGCCCGTAAAGGCTCGGCAGTTTAGTAAACTGCTGCTTTCGACCACTCAGCCAACTCTCCATATTCTTAGGTTCTCTGATTGTTCGAACAAGTTCATCCGCCAGGCAACCTTTATGCTTTGCTTCTCTTGTGTTTATTTTCTCACAGAGAGGATTCGATCACAAATAAAATGCTTTCTATTTTTTCGCGACCCCGACTCTCCGACAAGCACTCGCTCCGCTCGTCTTGTGTACTAGTTCCGTCTTTCGAATCCTCTCGTATCGGTAAAACATTACACCCGAATGCGGTGCACTCGATTGTAATGTTTTATGCGGACCACTCGGATTAGGTAACCACGGGCTGATTCTCTGTAAGGCTATTTGATCCTTCTCAAGCGCACCCACTTAAGAACTATGGATCAGAATACTATATTTACAAAAATAAGCCAAATGAGACACTAAAGGTGAGATATCTTTCAGTATCTCACTTATTAGTATGTACATATAAAAATATGCAACTCCCAGAAGAATTTATACAAGAGTTTAAGAAATGTTTGAGCGTAATAAATAGGGTGTTTATTTAAGCAAAAAATTACTTGCATTTAATTTAAGTATGATATAGTATTATTACGCAAGTAACTTGCATAATAATTATGAGAACAAATATATGTAAAAAGAGAATAGTAGCTATATTTGAAGATAATCATCTTTTAAGCATTGCTGATGTTCACAAAAAAATACCAGAAGTTAATTATTCAACGGTGTATAGAAATATCGAACAACTAATTGCTGATAAGCAGATCAAGAAAATTGTACTTGATAAGAGAAATGTAATGTATGAACTTAACGAAGAAGGACATAATCATGACCATTTTCTCTGCACTGATTGTGGAGATGTCGAAGAAATTAGGATATCAGTAAAAGGTATCTCATTATTAAATAACTACAAAGTAAATGATCTCTTAATCAGGGGTCTCTGTGTAGATTGTAATCAAAAAGTATAAGTAATATGAAAAAATCAATTATTTTAGGAGTCGTAATATTATTAGTTTCGGTCGGTATTGTTGTGAGTCAGAAGAATGGTACAAAAACTACTGTTGAAGTACAGGAAAATAAAGTAGCAACAACTATTTTTCCTCTCTATGACATTACTCAGCAAATCGCAGGGGATGAATTTGAAGTTATTTTAATGCTTCCATCAGGAGCTTCGCCACATACTTTTGATCCACAACCAAGTCTTTTAAAAGATTTACAGGGATCTCAGGCTGTCTTTGCTATCGGACATGGGCTTGATAATTGGGCTACACCTATAGCTGAAGCTATTGATGCAACAGTTGTAACCGTAGATCATGATGTTAATTTACGAGCTACAGTAGAAGAACATGAGGATCATGATGATGACCATGAAGAAGAATTAGGACATGAAGATGATCATGGTGACGAACACGACGATGAGAGTGAAGAAGAGCATGATCACGGACCTATTGATCCACACTACTGGTTGTCTTTGCATAATGCAGAACAAATAACAATGAACATTGCGGACAAACTATCAAAACTAGATACTGAAAATACAGATATCTATATGGCACGTGCAAAAGTATACGTGGAAGAGATAGAAGCTTTGGAACAAGAATTAACACAGAAAACTCGGTCACTTTCAAATAAAAATATCATCTCTCTCCACGACGCTTGGTATTACTTTGCTGAAGATTTTGGACTGAACCTCGTGGGAACATTTGAGCCTTCTGCAGGAAAAGAGCCAACACCTCAATATATTATTAATTTGAAAGAAGAAGTTGATGAGCATAATGTTTCAACATTATTCATGGAGCCACAATTATCTCAATCATCAATAAAATCTTTTTCTAATGACAATAATCTAAGTATTGCGGTGATTGATCCGCTTGGTGGGGTTGAAGGAAGAAATAGCTACCTTGAACTTATGCGTTACAATGTTGAACAAGTTGTTCGAGCTCTTACTCAATAGGTATGAACGCACTTGAGATTAACGATGTATCTTTTGAGTATGTGAAAGATATTTCTGTAATAGATAATGTCTCTTTTTCTATTCCTGAAAAAGCAACGACTATACTAATAGGACCTAACGGTTCAGGGAAAACAACCTTATTGAAAATAATGATTGGATTACTTGAACCAACATCTGGGACTGTTCGTGTGTATGGAAAAAAGCCAAAAGATATGAGAAATAATATCGGATATGTTCCTCAGAAATTATATTTTGATAAAACTTTTCCTATTACCGTAATGGAATTCTTGAAACTTGCTGATACAAGTTCAGAAGATGAAATATTAAGTATCCTTGAAAGTGTTGGGGCTAACAATCTGGCACCGTCACGTATAGGAGAGTTATCAGGTGGTCAGCTACAACGAATCTTAATTGCAAGAAGTCTCCTCGGAAAACCAAAAATACTTTTTCTTGATGAGCCAGTAAGCGGTATTGATATTAGTGGAGAGCAAAACTTCTATGACCTCATAAAAGACATTCAAGAAAAATACGGTGTGACTGTAGTCATGGTTTCTCACGAGGTAAATGTTGTCTCTCAGATTGCTAATCAGGTGATTTGTATCAATAAAGAAATGTTGTGTTCTGGAGAACCAAGTGAAGCATTATTACCAGAAGTAATTGAGCAATTATATGGTAAGAATGTTTCTTTATATAAACATCAATGTAAATGATTACACTTGAATTGCTACAATTAGAATTTATGCAACGAGCATTTATTGCGGGAATTTTTTTAGCTCCTCTTTTAGCAGTGCTAGGATCTTTTGTGACACTCCGTAGAATGTCATTTTTTGCAGATGGAATCGCTCATGCTTCTTTGCTTGGTGTTGCACTATCGATACTCGTCGGTGTTGCACCATTCGGTGGAGCCTTGATTATAGGGGTTGTGTTTGGAGTGTTGATATTTCTCCTTGAAAGATATACCTCAATTGCTTCTGATGCGGTGATTGGAATTATATTCACAACAGGATTAGCCTTAGGTATTATCCTTATTTCACTTCAGTCTGGATACCAGCCTGACCTCATTAGCTTCTTGTTTGGGAATATACTAGCTATTACATGGAGCAATGTGTGGATGATAGGTATTCTTTCTGCCGGGATACTATCAACAGTGATCCTTATGTTTAAAAAGTTCACACTGACATCACTTTCTGAAGAACTTGCCTGGACATCGGGAATATCAACAACATATGTAAACCTCTTGTTCTACGTTCTTCTTTCTGTTGCTGTTGTGCTCGGAGTAAAGCTTTTAGGTATTATTCTTGTCAGTGCACTTTTGATCACACCACCTGTGACAGCAAAACTCGTCACAGGGTCATTTCGCTCATACGTGATGGCTTCGGTTGTCTTCTCGCTCATAGCATTCATAGGAGGCCTTTTTGCTTCGTATTATCTTGATTTACCCTCAGGGGCATCAATTGTTATGTCTGCAAGTACTATTTTTATTGCTGTACTTCTCTATACGAAGATTCTTAAAAAATCTTAACTTAGTGAAGTCTATGTACTTCATATAAAAAGAAAGCTCCCACAAGGGAGCTTTCTTTTTATATCAATCTAGTATTCAGGTAGTACTAACTACGTAGGTAATTATGTTACGTATCTACTAGGTTGTCAATGCGGAGAGTAAGGGATTCGAACCCTTGGAACCCGTAAAGGTTCGTCAGTTTAGTAAACTGGTGCTTTCGACCACTCAGCCAACTCTCCCTGTATTAAGTCTATTGTAGAATGTAGGAGGATTCGGTCACGAATATTTTCTGTAAAATTTCTCGACCCCGACTCGACAACGATCTACGACCGGGCTTTGCCGTCTCCGTCTGTCGAATCCTTCTCTATCGGTAAAACATTAAACCTGAATGCAGTCGCATCCAGGTCGCATGTTTTATGCGGAGACGAGAGGATTCGAACCTCCGGGGGTATAAACCCCACTTCCTTAGCAAGGAAGCACAATAGACCACTCTGACACATCTCCAATAGATGCTACTTTATCACAACATAAGCTACTTTTCCAGGTTATTTTATTTTGCAGATATGGTATTCTATGTAGCACAAAATGATTGCACGAATATTACATAAATACAGACAAAAACCTTTTACTTTTACAGCTGCTATTGTACTTGTCGCTCTGGCTATCTTTTTTGGTTTACAGGCATCTGCAAAGGTAGCCGAAAAGAATGCTGTTGCCCTGCAGGAAGAAGCTGAGATTGCGCATCAGGCGCGCTTTTCATACGAAGAATATATAGTGCAAGAAGGGGACGTTGTAGTTTCTATTTTACAGAATGCTGCAAATGTTGATTACGGCACAACCTTACTAGTCGTTGATGCGATTAATTCAGTACATGATGTTACAAAAATAAAGCTAGAACAATTATTAACATTTGAGTATTTTGACGGAGTATTTAATGCTCTATCTTATGATGTAAGTAGCGAAGAGATAGTTTCAATTACAAAGTCAGGTGATGGTTTTGTAGGGGTACTTTCTGATATTGAATATGATGTCGAAATGACATCTCGTCGAGGAAGTATTACCTCGTCATTTTATACTGCTGGAATTGATGCTGGACTAACTCCACGTATTATCATGGAACTGGCAGATATTTTTGCTTTTGATGTTGATTTCGTTAACAGTATTCAAGAAGGTGATAGTTTTGCGGTAGTATATGAACGATTAGCACGTGACGGCGAACTTGTTGGAACTCGTGATATCGTAGCAGCACGATTTACAACAAATGGAGAAACATTTTATGCGTATCGTGTAGTGGATGCCGAAGGAAACACCGAACATTACGGTCCTGACGGGGGATCAAGTCGACGGCTTCTTTTAAAATCACCTCTTAACTTTAAGCGTGTCAGTTCTAATTTTGGAAATCGAAAGCATCCTATTTCTGGTGACTGGCGAAAACACAAAGGTATTGATCTAGCAGCAGATACAGGTACTCCAGTTGAGTCTGTAGGTGACGGAGTTGTGACTCGTTCTGGCTGGAATGGTGGCTATGGAAATTACGTTGAAATTAAACATAGTGCTGGTTATGAGACAGCATATGCACATCTTTCAAAAATTAATGTAAAAAAAGGTGAAAGAGTTACTCAGGGAGAATTGATTGGGGCTGTAGGTTCAACAGGAAATTCAACAGGTCCACACTTGCATTATGAACTTCATTTTAACGGAACAATCGTACATCCATTTAATACTGATACACCTAAGGAAGAGCCAATTACTGATGCGCTTCGACCAGAACTTGATGCAATGGTTGCTGAATACGAAAGTCAGATAAAATAAATACTATGAATGAAATGCCAAAAATGTATAGTCCAGAACCTCAAGGTTCTTCATCGGAAAAACTTCCTATAAAAGAAGGTGTAGGTTTTGTATTTGAGCAGAATCCAGAACTTGCAAAAATTGGAACACCTGAAGAGTACTCACAATACATCGAAATTATTTTTCCAGAGAGTAAGGTAAAAGAGATTTTGTATCATGGAACAATTTCTGAAAATAAAATAGAAAAATTTGATAATAACTATGAGTATAATAGAAAAGGTGTTACTTATTTGGGTGACCTCAAGCAAGCACAGGGGTACAAAGATGCTGACAAGGGTAACATATATGGTGCTATCGTAGACTTGAAGAACCCTTATGTTCAGAAGCCGTTACCAGAGGATGCTTGGGCAACTGATCAGTTAGAGAAAGAGCACTTAAGCAGTTTTAGAGAGTTGGGGTACGATGGTATTGTAGGTGATGGTATTTTTGGTGACAGAGAGCGAGTGGTATTCGAGCCAGAGCAAATTCATATTCTTGGTTCAGAAAAAGATATTCAGGGGTTTAAAGAGTTTGCTGACAAGATTAAATAATTAGTGTGCAACTGCGATTCCTATAACAGGTTTATACTTTGCATGACCCAAGGTTACCATTGCTTCATTTATTGTTGCACCTGTTGTCACAACATCATCAAGTACGACATAAAGCGTGCTTTTCGGCCCAGGCCGCTCTCTCGAACTGTGCTTTTCACCTTGTTGTTTGTTTTCATTTTTGTTCTTACATTCAAAACATCCTTTAATATTTTCCTTACGTTTCGCCTTAGAAATACTGACCGCTTGTTTTTTAGTTTCAAGAGTTTTAGTGAGTATGTTTTCTAGAGAATATTTTTCATCAAATTTTATTAACTCGTTTGCAATTAATATCGTTTGATTAAATCCGCGCTCACGTAATCTATTTTTTGTAATAGGAATAGGAACAATAATTATTTTTTCATATGTAGTAAAAGGCTCTTTGTCTTGCAAGAGGGCAGCAATATGTTCGTGTACTAGTCTAGCAAAGCGTTGTGCAATAGGAGTGTTGCGTCTTGTCTTTAGTACACGAATGCTTGCTCGAATAACTGCATCATGGTAATTGGCGGCCGCAAAAATATTGTTGTGTGGTACAGGTAGGGCTCGAGGTACGTTACCTTTGTCGCACATTGCGATGAGTTTTGTTTCAACTTCTGATGCTGGAAATAAGATATCCAGTAGTTTCTTCAGAAAATACATATATTCAGTCTACCACGTGTGATATAATTACTGGTACATGTCAGATATCTTAAAAGACTTACAAAAGGGGCTTGGTTCTCTTGTTTCATCGTTCGCTAAAAAACCCGATAGCGTTATTGGGGTTGATATCGGTTCTTCAACTATTAAGGTAGTGCAATTAAAAAAAGAGGGTGGACGCGTTGTTCTTGAAACATATGGCGCTGTTCCAACAGGTCCATATGATAATAAAAAAAACGGTGAAACACCGACATTGACTACTGATCAGATTGTTACCGCGGTGAATGATGTTCTAACTGAGTCAAACATTACAACAAAACATGCAGCATTTTCTTTGCAATCAACAGCAAGTCTTATTTTTGTAGTCGGCTTGCCGAGTAATATTAAGGAGTCGCAATTTGAAACAGTCGTTCCAACAGAGGCTCGCAAGTATATTCCTATTCCGTTAGCAGAAGTCTCTATGGATTGGTGGGTAATCCCAAATCAAGAATACATCGCGACTGAAAAACAAGCTGACAAGAAAGAGGTTCTTGTTGTTGCAGTTAGAAACGAAACATTGTCTGAGTATAGAGATATAGTAAAAGCATCTGGACTTAATACAAATCTTTTTGAACTTGAAATATTTAGTATCATACGCGCTTCATTTGGTCACGAATTAGAGCCAGTAGTAGTTGTAGACTTTGGGGCGCGAAGTACACGTGTTGCTATTATTGAATACGGTATTGTTCGCGTGTATCACACCGTGAATCGTGGTTCATATAATATTTCAAAAACATTGGCGACGTCTTTGAATATTGATTTTGAAAAAGCAGAGGAGTTAAAAAAGAAAGAGGGGCTAAAAAGTGCCGACGCAAACGTCTTGCAAGTTATCAACACGTCTCATGCCTATATGTTTTCAGAAATAAATAGTGTATTATTACAGTACGAGCGAGAATATAATAAATCTATAGGACGTATGCTTGTTGCTGGAGGTGGTTCACTGATGCCAGGTTTTCTTGAAAAGTTAACAGAAGAATTTCCATTTGAAGTTCAGCATGTTACTCCTTTTGAAAAAACAGTATACCCAGATTTCCTTAAAGATATTCTCACCCAGTCAGGCCCTGAATTTGTAGTAGCAATAGGTTTGGCCTTAAAACGTCTCACGTTATAATTAATATACTATATATATGGATAATGAATTTCAAACAACTTTCATACCCAAAAAGCCTGTAGGTGAATCCGTACAGCCAAAACAACCTAAGCGACGTAATCCGTCAGTAGGAATTTTTACTATGATTGCAACGTTGCTGTTTGTACTATCTATTGTTGCTGGAGGTGGTATCTATTTTTATAGCAAGTTACTTGCAACAAATATTGATACTATGAAAGAGTCTCTTGCGGCAGCTGAAGATCGTATCGAGCAAGGATTTATTGTAGAACTGCAAGATCTCGATAAGCGCTTACGTAATGCAAATCAATTATTGTCACAACACATCGCGCTTTCACCATTCTTTCGACTCCTAGAAGAAGATACATTAAAAAGTATTCAGTACGATAGTTTTGCATTTTCTTTTCAAGAAGGTCGCCCGGTTGCTGCTATTACAGGTAAGGCGCGAGAGTACCGAACTATCGCAGAACAGTCGATTAATTTTGGTGAAAACCCACTTATTCAAACACATGTTTTTTCAAATTTTACATTAACTCCAGAATCACGAGTTTCATTTAGTCTTAAGATTGTTCCTACTGATGATTTGTACTTCTTCGAACGTAGTCTTGGGCGTGTTGCTGATACAACCTTTACAAATGCAACAACAGTTGATGTCCTGAGTGTTCAGCCAATTGACGTTACTACCTCAACGGAAGACGACGAAGACCTTGAAAATATGCCAGAAGATGACGATGAAGGATTTGGTATATTTGGAGGCGATGAAGAGGCATCATTATCAAGTAATTTATATATAGGATAATATGCGGTTCTTTCTTTCAATAATTTTACTTATCGGAGCTATAGGAATTACTATATTCTTTATTTCACCGAGAACTGCAGGTATTACAGATCTACGTACACAAGAGAAAGAGCTCAATACTGCTCTTGATAATGCTCGTCGATTAGATGAAACTAGGCAAGACTTACTAGATAGATTTAATTCATTTGACCCGCAAGATCTTAGCAACTTAAAGAAAATGCTTCCTGGTAACATTGATAATGTAAAGCTTATCATTGAGCTTGATGCTTTAGCAGCTCAGTATGCGTTACCACTACAAAATATTTCTGTAGAAGATTCTGCTTCTGACGAAGATGTGCAAGTGATTGAACAGGGGTCAAGCGATTTTGGTAAGGTTCAACTTAAGTTCTCAGTACGAGGTCCATATACGCAATTTGTTGAGTTCCTAGATAGTTTAGAGCACGGGTTGCGTATTATTGATATTCGCGGACTTACTTTTCAAGCGACTGAGCAGAGTGACATTTATCAGTACAATCTTGTGATTGAAACATATTGGCTTAAATAGTATGAAAAAATCTAGCATAAAAAATCTTATATTTATTGTTGCAGCTGTAGTTATACTTCTTGTGTTGTATGTTTTGTTTATTAAGTCAGATAAGGCGGCACCTTCAAGTTCTGCTACATTAACGTCATCTTCTACTGGATTTTCACCAAATCAAGCTCGAACTGAACCGGCTGTTTCTAACACAGGCGATAGTCTACTTCGAATATTAAACAACCTTGAGAATTTAGAATTAAATGATTCAATTTTCTTTAATCCGGCTTTCGCTAAGTTGCGTGATATTAGTATTCCTCTTGTGAAAGAAGGTAATGCAGGACGACGTAATCCATTCGCTGCTATTGGGAATGATCCAGTACCACTTCCACTAAATAACGGTTCAGTAGGAGAAGTTCTTTTGGATGATGAAGACGATGGCAATGATGATGTAACTACAGAAGAAGACGAGTTCGGATTATTCGGTTCATAATATAATATATGGTATTTCTTGATACACTTGCAGAAAATGGTGTTATCAATCGCTATCAAGCAGAAGAAATAAAGGAGCGTGCAGAAGACAAGTACGATGGCGATCTTGATAAGGCACTAGCAGAATTTAATATTGATGAACACGCTATTTTAGATGCCAAGGCTACCTACTATAGTGTTGAAAAACGTATTGTTGATGTTAACGAGATCTCTTTTGATTTACTAAAATATGTTCCAGAAGATTCAGCTAATTACTACAAGTTCGTACCTATTGGAGTTGAGGAGGGTGTTTTAGAAGTAGGTATTGTTGATCCTTCTAATATCGAAGCTCGTAATGCGTTACAGTTTATTTCATCGCAAAATAACATTCCATTTAAAATGTTTGTTATTACACCGACGGATTTTGAATCAGTTGCTGAAAACTACAAAGGACTGTCACAAGAAGTGTCGTCCGCTATAGATGGTTTGCAAGAAGAACTGCTTGATATAGATAAAACGATGGTTAATCCAGGGGCACCAACAGGACGCGTGGCTGATCTTGAGGCTGACGCAAAAGGTACTACAGGTAAGGCTAATAAGATTGTTGAAGACGCACCGGTTACAAAAATGGTAGCCGTAATATTGCGCCATGCAGTAGAAGGGCGAGCGTCCGATGTTCATATTGAAAATAATGGAGAGAAGGTTAAAGTGCGCTTCCGTGTTGACGGTACATTGCACACAAGTTTATTCTTACCAAAGAATGTGCACAGCTCAATGGTGGCACGCGTAAAAATATTGGCAAAACTTAAGCTTGATGAAAAACGAAAACCACAAGACGGACGTTTCTACGCAAAAATTGACGGACGTAAGGTAGATTTCCGTGTTTCTACATTACCAACATTTCATGGTGAGAAAGTTGTGATTCGTATTCTTGATCCCGAACGAGGAGTTAAGGGTGTTGATAATACAGGTATGAGAGACGAACATTTAGAGATGGTAAAAGCTGCTATCCAGCGACCATATGGACTCATCTTAATTACAGGGCCTACAGGTTCGGGTAAGACAACAACACTATACTCTATGCTCAAAGAGCTTGATCTAGAGGGGCGTAATGTTGTTTCTCTAGAGGATCCTATTGAATATAATATTGCCGGTATGAACCAGTCGCAAGTACGACCCGAGATTGGATATACATTTGCAAATGGACTTCGATCAATTTTGCGCCAAGACCCTGATGTAATTATGGTTGGTGAGATTCGCGATAAAGAAACAGCTCAGTTAGCTATTCAAGCTGCGTTAACTGGTCATTTAGTTTTTGCTACGTTGCATACAAATAACGCCATCGGTGTTATTCCTCGTCTTGTAGATATGGGAGTAGATCCATACTTGATTGCTCCAACACTGGTGTTGTCAATGGCACAGCGTTTAATGAAACGATTAACGGGAGAGCCAAAGAAAATTCCAGTAGAAGGAAGTATTAAAATGATGATCGACAAAGAGTTCGAAGACGTCCCAGAAGAATACCGGTCACGTTATCTTACGGGAGAAAATCAAGATTTTGTATACGAAGCACAACCATCAGTAGAATCTGCAAGTGGTATTAAGGGACGTGTAGCGGTGTTTGAAATGTTTACTATGAACAAAGAGCTTGAGCGAGCAATTTTAGAAGACCCAACAGAGCAGACTATTGAAAAAATTGCTCGTAAACAAGGAATGATTACTATGAAAGAGGATGCAATACTGAAAGCTTTTGGAGGAACTATTCCTTTTAATGAGATTAATACGTTATAATATATTTGTATGGCTATAAAAGATCCAAAAAAAGAAATAGGAGAATTATTTGATACGTTAATTGCGCAAAGTGGTTCCGATCTGCACTTGTCTTCTGGTAGGCAACCGTTTATTCGTATTGATGGAGAACTCATTCCTTTAGCAGATAAAGATGTGTACGAACGTGTAGACACATTAAAGATTTTAGGTGAGCTAGTTTCAGAAGAGAAATTAGACCGGTTAGAACATAACGAAGAGATTGATTTTTCATATGATCACAAAGATGTATTGCGTTTGCGTGGTAATGCATATATTCAACAAGGCGCAGTAAGTATTGCATTACGAGCTATTGAGAAAGTAAAAACATTTGAAGATTTGAAATTACCAGAAATACTAAAACATTTCACAGCTCAACAACAAGGTTTTTTTCTTGCAGTAGGTCCTGTAGGGGTTGGAAAATCAACGACACTAGCCGCAATGATTGATACAATCAACAAAGAGCGTAAAGAGCATATTGTAACGATTGAAAACCCGATAGAACATATTTTTGAAGAGAAGAATTCGATTATTGACCAGCGTGAAGTTGGTCGCGATACGGCAACATTTGAGTCTGGTATGAAGGCTATTTTTCGGCAAGATATTGATGTCATAATGGTGGGGGAGATGCGTTCACCTGAAACTATTGCTACAGCGGTTACTGCAGCTGAAACAGGGCACTTGGTATTTTCAACTTTACATACAAATAATGCTGCTCAAACGATTGACCGTATTGTAGATAGTTTTCCCGCTGCTCAACAAGATCAAATCCGTGCTCAGTTAGCAGGTAGTTTGCTTGGTATTTTTAGTCAACGTTTAATTCCAAGTCTTGAAGGCGGTCGCGTACCAGCATATGAACTCCTGATTAATACTCCTGCGGTTTCTAATATTATCCGTGAAGGACGCACACATGAATTAGATACTATTATCGAAACAGGTTCTCAAGACGGGATGATCAGTTTGAACAGGTCATTACTTGAATTGGTGCGTAGTGGTGCCATAAGCCAAGAAGACGCTCTTGATTATTCGTTACGTCCAGAAGAGTTTAGAAAGCTAATGTAGTCTTATGTTATTTACATATAAAGTCATAAACAAAGAAGGAAAAGAGCAGATTGGTGATATTGATGCTATTAATCGTGATTCTGCAATTTCATCATTGCAACAACGCGGAATGGTAGTCGTGTCGGTAGCCGATGCAATGGAAGAGAAGAATCTTTTTAAGCGCAATATTGCTTTCTTCGATAAGGTTTCATCAAAAGATACGGTGATGATGTCTCGTCAGCTTGCAGCATTATTTGAGGCACAGGTTTCAGCAGTAAAAGCTTTTACACTGCTATCAAACAATACTGAAAATGCCATTATGCGTCGTACTCTCAGTTCTGTAGCTACAGACATTAAAGGTGGTATCTCAATGTCGCAATCAATGGGTCAGTACCCAGAGGTCTTCTCTGATTTTTATGTAAACATGGTGAAGGCGGGAGAAGAATCTGGAAAACTAACTGAGACGTTTTTATATCTTGCAGATTATCTAGAGCGAAGTTACGAACTTACGTCGCGAACACAGAATGCGTTAGTGTACCCAGCTTTTGTTGTATTTACATTCATCGTCGTAGTTGTCTTAATGCTTACTATGGTGATTCCGCGCTTGTCTGAAATTTTGCTTGAGACAGGACAAGATTTACCTTTCTATACAAAAATTACTATTGGTTTGTCTGAATTTTTTGTAAATTATGGACTCTTCTTTTTAATACTACTTGTTATTGCAGGAGTATTTCTATGGCGTAGTACTAGAACTGAAAGAGGTAAGGCGCGCATCGACAAGTTTAAAGTTGACTTGCCATATTTTGGAAAACTTTTCCGTATGGTGTATCTATCTCGAATTGCAGATAACATGCACACCATGCTTTCAGCCGGTATCCCAGTAGTGCGAGCTCTTGAGATTACGCGTGATGTTGTGGGGAATAAAATTTTTGGTCAGATTATTGATGATGCGGTTGAGTCTGTAAAAGGCGGAGAGTCAATATCGCAAGCATTTGGAAAGAATCCAGAAATGCCAGCTATTATGGTTCAGATGGTTCAAGTTGGAGAAGAGACCGGTAGCCTGGGAGACATTCTTGAAACATTGTCACGTTTCTATAAACGAGAAGTAAACAATACAGTAGATACGTTGATTGGACTTATTGAGCCTGCGATGATCGTTGGGCTAGGTGTGTCTGTTGGTTTCTTGATTACATCTATTCTTTTGCCAATTTACAACATTGCCGGTTCGCTTTAATATGAAGAAAGGTTTTACATTAATTGAGTTGCTTGTTGCCATTGCTATTGTTGGTATTTTGGCCGGAATTACACTTGCGGTGTTAAACAGTGCTCGTGATAAGGCACGTGACGCAGAAGTAAAAGGGATGATGGATCAAATTAGAAAGCAGGCCGAGATTTACTATTCTATTAATGGTGATTACGGAGATTCGTTTTCAGGTTATTGCGCATATGCAGTAGGAGGAAGCTCGGGTGTCCCTGGTATTTCAGGAAGTATTAACCCGGCTTTAACAAGTAATATTTTCGGTCCCAATGTTGATGAAGGTGTTTTTGATATATTGGTTGAGGTTATGAAGAAACTTAATAGCCCTTGGTATAGTCCAGTTATTAATAATACTGACGTTACATGTTCTTCACAGGCTGATAGATGGTATATATTGGTTCCTTTGCCAAGCGATGATGCACGTTGGTGTGCTGATTCTGCAGGATATAATGATTTTGCGACAGGAATTAGCGGGGGGTTTTGTGCACAATAACACTTGTGCTAAAAAACAAAGCGGTGTTATACTGTAAATACTTGTCGAAGTATATTTTTAACAAATTTATTAATAATTAATAATTAACATTTATTTTATGACTATTAATCTTAAAAAAGGTTTTACATTGATCGAGTTGCTTGTGGTTATCGCAATCATTGGTATTCTTTCATCAATTGTTTTAGCTTCACTTAACACTGCGCGAAGTCGTGCAAAAGTTGCTGCTGCAAAATCAGCGGTTTCAAGCATGCGTGCTGAATCAGAAATTTATTACGATACTAACAATACTTACGAAGTTTCAGCAACAGATAGTGTTTGCTATACAGGCGAAGATCCGTATGCTTTGTGGTCAGCAGCCGCTGTTTCAACAGGACAAGCTAACGCTTCTGGTGTTCCAAATGCTATAGGAACAGCTTGTACCGACGATGCAAGCTCTTGGGCCGCAGCAGTGCGTATTGATCCAACAGCAGGAGACCAACTTGATGCACAAACTTGGTTTTGCGCCGATTACACAGGCTTCGCTGGAGAGGTTGAATCATCAGGAACTGCAGATCCAGTTACAGCAACTGTAGGAGACTTGAAATGTAGTCAATAATTATCTAATTGGTTAACAAAAAAGAGCGCAATGCGCTCTTTTTTGTTATAATTTTTATATGAAAAAAATAACATCTTTCGAAAAAGGTTTTACCGTTCTTGAGTTTTTAGTAGTGCTTGCAATTATTGGTATTCTAATCGCTGTTGCATTAACAGGTATTGATTTGTCACGCGAACGAGCTCGCGATAATACACGTATTTCTGACATGCAAAATATCGCGCTTAGCCTTCAACAGTATAATGACGTGTGTCGTGAATATCCGTATGATATTTATGACCTAAACTCTCCTTCGGATAATGGATGTCCAAATAATGTTACATGGGAATCATTCGCAACACCTATTTTGAAGGATGGGTTAATGCCCACTGACCCTGTTGATGGTAGTCAATATAGTTATGTAGGTATTAGTATTTATATAAATAGCCCTGTGTGTGTCGGGTATCATCTAGGGGCGTATCTTGAGCAAGAGGAAAATAAATTGCTAGCAAATGATGCTAATGCGAATTCAATTCCATACCCTATTTGTGGTAACAACTCATTGCTAGGCTTGGACGCAACGCTTCCTGCTAATGCGAACTTTTATGATGTTATTGTAAATTATAACTCTTAATATATGACTATTTTGTTACTTACTGTGATGGGTGTACTAGGTATTATTGTAGGAAGTTTTTTGAATGTTGTTATTTATCGATACAACACAGGTAAAGGTATTGGTGGGCGATCAATGTGTATGGCATGCCGCAAGACATTGTCTTGGTATGAATTAATACCGCTTGTAAGCTTTTTACTACAACAAGGACGATGTAGGTCATGTCAGGCAAATTTTTCGTCACAATATTTCTTCGTTGAACTATTTACGGGTATTGGATTCATGTTAGTTGCGTACCAATATATCGAGCGCCTTATGGTGAATCCTTGGTATATTGTGACACTTTTGTTTAGCTTTATCCTTGTTTCTTTATTTATGATTATTACGGTATATGATATCAAGCATATGATAATGCCTGATACGTTCGTATTTTCTTTTGTAGGTCTTGCTGGTTTATCATTATTTTTTCCTATGTTATTAGGTGGCGCAGCAGGCTTTGTTATGCCAAGCATTGGTCAATTATTGGCAGGTATATTAGTTCCACTACCGTTCCTCGTGCTATGGCTGATTTCAAAAGGACGATGGATTGGTTTTGGAGATATCAAGTTTATGGTCGGTGTTGGATTACTTCTTGGTGCATCTCAAGGTGCAACCGCTGTTATTTTTGCATTTTGGATTGGTACATTATGGGTGCTATGTTTATATCTATTTCGTATTAGTATGAAGTTGTTATCAACACGTCGTTTGGTAGGGTTTGATTTACATCGTATAATAGGAAAAGAGATACCATTTGCGCCGTTTCTTATTGTAGCGACGTTTATAGTATTTATTTCTCATTTTGATTTGATAGTGTTTCTCACTAGTTTCTAAATTATGAACATTTCTCACTCACAACAAAAAGGTTTTACATTGATCGAATTTGTCGTGATCATGTCAATTTTCGGTATTGTTGCATCAATTGCATTGTTTAACTTTTCCGGCTTCAGTTCTAATATTTCACTCACTAATTTGACGCATGATGTAGCGCTGGTGATACGCGATGCTCAGGTTCGTGGAATATCTAACAGGAGCACAAGTGATCCGGAAACGCCTATTAGGCGAGGTGTTTATTTTGAATACGATACTATTACTAGTGATTACTCTAATCAAATAGTAGTCTTCGATGATGATAATAGTAATGCAGAATATGATAGCCCGGATGAATTAATAGACACTATTACTATACAGTCATCGGATCGTATAGACGATATTGAAACAAATAACCCTAACACATGTGGAGATGATAATGAGGAGCATCTTCATATTTTATTTCAGCGTCCAGATCCAAACCCTGTAATCTATTGTGGAAATAATATAGCTGATTTTGCTTCAATTGTTATATCGTCAGCAGATGGTAGTCGGCAGAAATTTATAGATGTTCAGATAACAGGTCAAATTAGTGTAAGATAGTTATATGTTGAAATTTTATAAGAAAAATAATAATGCAGGTTTCACTCTAATTGAGGTTATGGTGGCTGTTTCAATTTTTGCTACAGTAGTGATTATTGGTATTGGCTCACTTATTACGGTAAATAAAGCATACGATCAATCGAAAGCTCAGAGAGTAGTAATTGATAATGTATCCTTTGTATTAGAGTCGATGGCTCGAGAGATTAGAACAGGTGGACGATATACAGATGATTCGAACCCAACAGCACCTGGTGATTTTTCTGTTGCATCAACATCGGAATTCTCTTTTGAGTCGTATGACGGTGAGGAGATTTGGTATTATTTAGATGATTCAGACCCACTCTTTCCAGTGATTGTAAAAAGTATCGACGGAGATCTTTTTGTATTAACTCCTGCCAGTATAAAGGTTCAAAAATTACGATTTTTGATTGACGAAGGAGACCAAGCAAATCCAAGACAACCATATGTTACGATTCAAATTACTGCCGAAGGTAGTGACTCTGGACAGAGAAGTAGTGTTACTATGCAGACAAGTGTTTCTCAGCGATTACTTAATACTGCATTTTTGAATAATTAATTTTATGATTATGTCATTATTGA
>Ga0222634_1000109_pt1 | contig 48137 bp, 50 predicted proteins | sample AntAcemetageno50_FD_179807 | JGI IMG/M metagenome (GOLD analysis project Ga0222634, IMG submission 179807) | Saline water microbial communities from Ace Lake, Antarctica - #50 | ecosystem: Environmental > Aquatic > Non-marine Saline and Alkaline > Saline | place: Antarctica: Ace Lake | collected... | reverse complement strand
GGCGCATTTGGCTCCGTATTTAAGTGCATTAGTTTGGGACCAAAAAAAGGGTTGCACAGTGTGCAACCCTTTTAAAGCGTTTAACTCAAACGATTTGAACTACTAACATCCGATAAAGGCATTTATCGGATGCTAAACACTTTGGCTTCGTTATGTTATTTTTTCATCTGACTGATCTTGCGCAGCTGATTAAAGGCCCTCTGCTCATAGCGCATTAATGTTCGATGCGCCTCGAACTTCTCATACAGTAAGCCCGGAAGATTGTTATCTTTTGTGACCTGCTTAGCGAGCAAAGCAACAACCGCCCTGCGCTCCGCTTGAGTGACACCAGACCCGGGATGGTCGAATTCGCGCACAAACTCCCCCACCGCCTCAATCGAAATATTACCCAAGCGATCTTCATTTAGCCTGTCGGTATAAGCCTTGTGCTTTGCCTCGATCACCTGACGGGAACTAAACAGAGCCTCAGCTAACGCATGAGACTGGTCATGGGAGTAACCGCTATTGATTAACTCTTGCGCGTAGGAGTGGAATTCAGGGGTGAGGTGGACATTAACAGGGGGAGAATCTGAGGAGGCAGTTGATGCAGATGCTAGGGAGACGCTGAGGCCATGTTTGGCGGAATTTTTTGCGCTACGAAGTTTACCCTCACTCGCCAAAGGGCCTGTGGATTTTTGCGCGTTCGCCCTATTGGCGACTAACTTCTCGACGCTGATCTTCATAGGATTGCTCAACGCGCTGTTCAAGTTGGGTGATTTCGAGGGACATTTTTTTAAGCAGCTGCGGCGCAAATCGGACCGACTCATAGGCCTGCATCAGCAAACGCATATTCTTAAATTGGCGTTCGATTAAGCGATCAATCACTTCTAACTCTTTAATGGTCTTGCGAACCGCCTCCGCTCTTACCGAGGCAAGGTTATAGCCTTTTGAACGCAATGCACTATCAAGATAAGCCTGGTCTTCAGGCTCAATAATTTCACCACTCCATGATTTAAATAACGCCTCAAACACGCGCAAGGAGGTCTTTTCGAGACCTACTAAGAAATCTCGACGATCTACTAAGCAGTTAGCCATTCTCATAACAATTAAGTGGTCTTTATCTTTTTGATAGGTCTTTACCCACCAAATCGAATCCGCCACCTGACGCACCAACTCACCCAGAACGCCAACGGGTGAATCATAGCTAGCCACAATATTATTAACATGCTCAATATACTCAGGCAGCTCGCTATAACTAGCCTGCTGAGGTAGTTTGATATCCTTTGATGCCGTCATATCAACAACCCATCATTTATTTAGACACATGCAGCGTGACGCCCGGATTTACTAGGGGGTCGCCTGTAAATTCAATTCCAGCCTGCTCTAGCGCGAACTTAATACTCAATATCGTAGAGGTATTACCTGCCGGAATACCGACCTGCATCTCATATCGACGAATGGTAGCGGGACCTACCCCGCTAGCCTTCGCAAGATCAGCAGCGCTCCAACTTAACATTGAGCGCCCTGCTTTAATTTGACAGACTGAAATCATTTATATATCATTATTGATGTATATTACATCGTTTATGTGAGTTTATTAACTACTAGGAAGATTAGCATGATTGACGATATTTTAGCTAAATTTGATGGCGCCTTTGCAGAAAATACCATCAGGGCCTACAGGTCTGATTTTATTCAATACCAAACCTGGTGCTCACACAATAAACTAGCCCCCATTCCAGTGTCAGCAGACACAATAGCAATTTATGTGGACTATCTTAGCAATATAAACAAAAGCGCCACCATTCGTCGAAGAATCAATAGCCTGGGCACAATACTAACTCTCTCTAAAAACCACGATCCCACCAAAGAGCCAGAGGTAGTACTTGCCCTAAAACGAATGCACCGAAAAATTGGTAGAGCACAAGAACAGGCCGCACCGCTCACCAAAATGTTACTCAACCAACTACTAACTAATTGCGACAACAGTATTAGAGGGATCAGAAATCAGGTTCTACTAAGATTGGGCTATGAAACGATGCGCCGACGATCTGAACTCTCCGCCTTCAGATTTGAGGATATATCCAATGCCCCAAACTGCAAACCAATTATCAAACTAAACTTCTCCAAGACCGATCAATATGGCGCTGGCAAAGTACTACCCATCAGTGAAGAGCTAACGATCCTTTTACACCTATGGAGAGAGATTTTAGGAAGTGACGGTTATATCCTGAGGTCTATAAACCGTCATGGGCATATTGGGAACAACCTACACCCAGCAAGTATAAGCACCATATTAAAAGCACTGCAAAAGGACTTGAAAATGGACTCCGATGAACAATCGCTCAGCGGTCATTCATTTCGGGTGGGTGCGGCACTGGACCTATTGGAGCAAGGTGAGCCATTGGAAAAAATTATGCTTAGAGGAGGATGGCAGACGGATTCGACTGCCATGAAATACTTAAGAAATTGGTGTATGTAACACGACTATTCAAATTAAACTGTCTGGTAAACTAGGGGCTTGCCAGCCCCTTGCAAACCATTGTTCCTAAAAATTGTTTCTAATCGTCCTATCGAGTGGTATTTAATGGTAAAATGCAATCCAACGGAGATGCGCAATGAGAGTCTTATGACGAAATTAAAGGTGAAATGGAAATAATCCAACAACAGATAGTTGAAGCAAAGAATTTGAATTCACTGCAGGCATGCTCAAGAATCCACTTGATGAGAGAGAAAAGAAATGATCGTTAAAGTTATAAATCACATTCGCCGTAATGGCTTGATATCAACAAGTAAAAAGATAAGCGAAAAATTAATTAAATACACTTCATATGAAGAAGCAATACTAAACGGGCGCCTAGAGCGAAGTAACTATGCATACTGCTGCTACCATGCTGCTAAACTTGCGTCCAAATTAGGTCAAAGTAAGATGAGTGTAATTGAATTTGGATGTGCTGGTGGCTCGGGTCTTCTAGCCTTGGAGTCGATATGTTCAAAAATCACATCTTTAACTGGCATCGAAATTGAAATATATGGCTTTGACACAGGGGAAGGTCTCCCTGAGCCTAAAGACTATAGAGATTTACCTTATCACTGGCGCACAGGTTTCTTCAAAATGTCCAAGGAAACCTTAGAGCCAAAGCTACAAAAATCTAAGATCGTCTATGGTAATGTTGAGGATACAATAGGCACATTTGTTGAGAAATATAATCCCGCAATAATTGGATGTGTTTTTCATGACTTTGATTTTTATTCTTCTACCAAGGCGTCCTTTGAACTGTTTAATGAGGATGAAAGTCGCTTTTTACCCAGGTCATTCCATTACTTTGATGATATTCTAGGTGGTGAAGTTGAACTCTACAATGAGTGGACGGGCGAACGCCTCGCCATAAACGAATTTAACGACCAGTGGAAATCAAAAAAGATTGATAAGTGCCATCATTTGTTAGCAAAACAGACTGTGAAGATCTGGTATCATCAAATAAGAATATTGCATATGTTCGATCACCCACTTTATTGCCAATTTATTAGTGATGAGGATCAACAATTACCCATATAATCCCTGCTTAAACCAGCAGTAAACAAAGACTATACCCCCTCAGCACAAGGGGGTTTATAATCCAGTAAGTATTAACTAATTGGTAGAATTTTGAATGTATAATACCAAGATGATAAACGAAAAATCTTTACTTAAATCACTATCCACATTTGGTACACGTGGACCTTTTGATCATTGCGTTATTGATAATTTTTTTAAAAAGAAAATTGCTTTAGAACTTGAAGAAGAATTTCCAAATTTCGATTCAGATCAATGGCACCAATACAACAATCAAATTGAGGTTAAAAAGGTTTGTAATAATTGGAACGTTTTCCCTAAATTAACATATCAAGTTTTTAATTATTTAAATTCTGATGAGTTTTTAAAAACATTAAGAAGTGTAATTTTTAAAAATAAAAATCTATATCCTGATATTGGCCTAAATGGTGGTGGATGGCATATCCATAAACAAGGAGGCAAATTGAATACCCATTTAGATTATTCATTACATCCTAAATTAGGTCTCCAAAGAAAATTAAATCTAATTGTTTATTTAAACTCAAATTGGGAAAAAGGATGGGATGGAAACTTAGGATTATGGTCTAACGAATCAGATAAAAAGCCTGGCAGTTTGGTAAAGGAAATTGAGCCTAAATTTAATAGAGCCATTCTATTTGATACCACTCAAAACAGCTGGCATGGTTTACCCAACCCTCTAAAGTGCCCTAAAAATGAATATAGGAAAAGTATTGCTGTCTATTACTTATGTGAGCCTCCTAAAAAAGTTGATGAAAGAGGAAAGGCTTTATTTGCTCCAACCGATGATCAAGCAAATAATAAAGCTGTCCTTGACCTAATTAAAAAAAGATCAAACATTGAAACAGCATCTTCGACTTATACATAAGTAGTTGTAAAGATTAGTTTTTCCCTCGCAAACTGTTGCTCCATAAGGGTTTCAAAAAGTGTCACTATTGAGTGGGGTGAGACACCAAAAGAACATCGTTAAGCGGCAGACAAGCGTCTATCTAATCGGTCACTCTTTAAATAACTTACGAATCGCCTCGGCCCTAGCAGAGTCCAAGCTATAGTCCCGATATTCTAGCCGTTAATCAAGATAGGTCTGATCCTAAGCGGCTACCGACTTACCATTCAAGGCTGCCAAAAGTATCTCAAATAGACGCGCAAAAGAGTTCGATGGATCCAGCTCAAAATCAAACCGATCAACTAGGCAGGTTGCCATCCTCATCACAATCAGATGGTTCTTGTCTTTCTGGTACGTCTTGACCCACCAGCCAGAGGCCATAATCGCCATCAAGCGAATGCATCGCAAAATTGGAGGTGCACAACAGCAGGCTACTCCACTCATAAAAACAATACTCAACGAGCTACTTAGCAACTACGATAACAGTATTAAGGGTTTAAGAAATAAAGTCCGGTTAAGACTCGGCTACGAAATAATGCGACGCCGGTCCGAACTCTGCGCGCTTAAGTTTGAGGATATCAATCAAACACCGGACGGGAAAGATAGTGCCCATCAGTAAAGAACTGTTCGACTTATTACAAAAATGGAGGCATATTACTCGTAACAAGGCTATATCCTAAGATCAATTAGTAGGCATGGGCACATTGAGAACAACCTACATCCCGCAAGTATAAGCACCATATTAAAAGCACTACAAAAAGACCTAAATATGGATTTCGATGAACCATCGCTCAGCGGTTATTCATTTAGAGTAGGTGCAGGACTTGATCTATTAAAACAAGGTGAGCCGCTTGAAAGGATAATGCTCAGAGGGGGTTAGCAGACGGATTCGACTGCCATGTCATATCTTAGAAATTGGATCGTATAAAATACGGCAACAACAGCCAAAGCCGTTAGTCGGTATAATTAAGTGCTTGCTTTAACTCTGCCGGTGGCTCTGGCAAATCCTTAAAAACCCTCCACGCTATTTTTGTGCTTGGAGTAAGAACCGCCCAAGCTGTAACAAAAATAGCCACAAAATAAATATACAGGCTCTTATTCGAGACAAACCACTCCTCAAGCGCTCCCTTATATGGAGCTATAACATTCGCGTAGAAATCAACGGAGGCTGTTGCACCGTGCATTATCTCTTCCTCACCACGAAATATAATCGAACCTACCCCAGAGAGGCCTGGCCGAACTTGTGTTATAAGACCCTGAGTGTTCTCCGAATAAGCTCCAAACGTTTGAGTAGTTAGCGGCCTTGGACCGATAACACTCATATCACCAAAAAAGATATTCAACAGCTGAGGCAGCTCATTAATTTTAGTTTTACGCAAAAATGTACCTACTGGGAGCACTCTAGGATCACCTCTCATGGTAACCGTACCAGTGCCAATGTTTGGGCTATTTTTCAGCATAGTCGCGAACTTAAATAACTTGAATTTATCACCGCTCTTACCGATGCGTTCCTGTAAAAAGAACACCTCACCTTCGCCAGTAAGTCTTAGTGTTATGACTATAGGCACCAACAAAGGAGAAAGTAGTAATAACGCTATCGAGGAAAATAAAATATCAAAAAAACGATCCATTCTTACATCCTCTGATCTAAATATTTACCGGTCTCTTTATGAGCAAACTCAGGTAAGAGGCCAAAATACAATTTAACAATATCATCTTTGGCCCAAGTACCTTTACTCCTCAGAGATTCAATTCCGTTCATAAAAGCATCTAACTTAGCCTCATCAAAATCAGGCTGATTTTTGATAACCCCAACCGTCTCAAAACGCTCCATATCTAAATCTTCGTTAGCAGTAAAAAATTCCTCAAAGTCCTTTTCACCCGTTGTGTCACTCTTGAAGAAATAACAAGGCCATTGTTTATTGGCGATCAACTCCTCCGCTCTATCTCGCGCCTCATCCTCAGATTCACATTCATAAGGCTCATAGCCTCGTTCTCTTAAATAGCGAACAGCAATTTCAGAAAAAGTAATCAGATGTAATTTCTCACTGAGTTTAGGAAAGAAGATATCTCGATTCTCCCCCAATAAACCAGACAACAGGCAAAGCTCGCCCGATTCCTGTGGCGTTACAAAGTAACGTCGAACATCACTCGGGGCTGAGAACGGCTGTTTTTTTGCAAACCGCTGGTTAAATCCATGAAGCAGGGAGCCATCAGAAAACGCTACATTGGCAAAACGTGCCATTGAAATTTTTTGGGTCAAGCTTTCACGCATCAAGAACATTTCCATTATCCGCTTACTAGCACCCATCATATTCACGGGGTTTGCCGCTTTATCTGTTGAAACACAGAAGTATTTCTTAGCGCCCATGTCTTTTGCCAATCGTAGGGTCCTAACCGTATTAAATACGTTGACCATTATCATTCTCATGAGTGTATAAGGATCTTTCTCACTTCTAACATGCTTTAAAGCTGATAAATTAAAAACATAGTCATAGGGCCCCTCATTCTTCATAAGAGCCTCGAATTCAAGAGACCCGCAATCGAGAGCAAAAGTCTTAAACTCACCGGAGCCGTAACCAACAGTACTGCGAAGGTCACGAACAAGTTCAACCATGTTATTTTCAGAAATATCGACCACATGAAGGACTTTGGGGTTACGTTTGAAAATTTCTCGAGTTACTGCCTGACCTATTGAACCTGCGCCTCCAACAACTAGAAACTTCGACTTAGCTACAGTGTCATTAACTTCCTCACTGAAGTCCTCTATATCAGTGCCGAATAATTCCTGGTCCCTTCCTATTATTTCTAACACATTCATTTGTGAAATCCTTGTTAACGTTCAGTATCTATTAACCAGCAACTACCTAAAGAATCCTTAACCTTAAACGGTGGTTTCCAACTAAGTTGTGATTTTGTATATTCAATATTAACTTGCATTGAGCCACACAGTCGCTCATATATTGCCGATTTACCTAATGCTCGGAGCGAAATCTGCAGTATAGTCAGGGAAAATTTAAATATATACGCTTTGTAACCTCCAGCTTCTGCAAGCCTCGAAAACAATGCAGATGTGCTCATGTCATCATCATCACTAACCAAAAAGGTTTGGTTTCTCGCATTTGGGTGATCCAAGCAAATAACAATTAAATCTACCAAATTCTCTACACTTACTAAACTTCGTTTGTTTTGTATGGATCCAAATGGCAGAGGGATAGGTAATCTAGCTAACCTAATAAGGCTTGCAAAATTTCCCTTCACTCCCTGACCATAAACCAAAGGCGGCCGAATTATGACAATTTCCATGCCATTGGCTTCACCGATCAGCTTAAGACCTATTTCAGCTTCAACCTTCGAAATACTGTAGGGATCTTGGGGGCTAAAAGAATCATCAGTTTTGAAAGCTTGACCCGGCTCAGTTTTATCCCCTAATACTTTTATAGTACTTATGAATATAAATCTTTTCACACCGGCAAGAGCCGCTTGAGTGGCAAGGTTTAATGTCCCTACTGTATTTATATTGCGGTATTCATCAAGAGGACTTTCAGCTCCATCTTTCATCACGTGAGCCCTGGCCGCCGCATGCACAACAACGTCTTTTCCTTGAAGAACTTCGGCAAGAGTATCGATTGAATCGAAAGAAATTGACTCAAAGTATTGATGATTGGCGGGATGAGTTCGACCAATAACCAACGCCTCGCGAAACATCTCGTGGTTTAATAAATGCGTCCCAAGAAATCCGCTTCCACCAGTAAGAACAATTTTTGGCACCTGATTAACAAACTCCATATATATCCTCGACCATCTCACCCATAATTTTCTGCCTATCAAACTTTTTTATAAATTCGTCTCTAGATTCTATAGAATAGCTCAGAGATTCGAATTTTTTAACCGCGTCTTCTAGGTCAGTCGGAAAAAAGACAGCGCAGTCACAAATTTCCGATTTTACAAATTCTTTACTATAGCCATTGATCCCAGCTAAGATTGGTTTCTTCATCGCCCCATACTCAAACAATTTGGAAGGTAGTACTTTTCGAAACGCGTCATAATCATTCAAATGTAAAAATAGAACGTCTGCCTTAATATACTCTTTGATAAGAGCTTCTCGTCCCATCGGGGATACTAGTTCCACATTATCCAACCCAAGCTCAGCAACCTCGTCACGAAGTTTTTGAATCAGACCGCCGCCTCCAATGACTTTAAAACATATTCGTTTTTTCAAACGATCCGCCATTTGAGGAATTATCTTGTGAAGGCCCTGACCTTCACCAACATTACCTGCGTACAGCACATTAATTATGGACTTAGGAACCCACTTCATGTCATGAGCATGCGAAGCCTGAATAAACTCTTTATCTATTCCATTGGTAAACAAACTTAAAGGAACGGCTGGATAGCGTTCTTCGAAATATGGAAGGAAACCTTTAGAAACGAGATTAATCTTTTTTGCTGAAGTAAATGTATAGCTTTCTATGAAAGATAGGACAGGTCGGGCTAACCAAGCTATCTTAGATGAAAGGATGTTAGACATAGTATCGACAAATAAATCTCTAATGTCTAAATATAGAGGTATTCGTTTTTCCCTCGAAACCCGAGCACCTAAGAAAGCAGTAAACAATCGTGATGATGTTGCAAATACAAGATCATAGTCATTTTCGGCCGTTAACTTTTTGGCGCCTTTGTAAAACGTATAAAAAGACCTAATTTGATCAATCATCCCACTACTATGGCTTGGGATACTAATTCTGTCGATAGTAATGTTATCGGTCTTATTAAATTTATCGGCCTTAACTTTGAATGACTCATAGCGATTAGGGGCAGTTGTTATAACATGAATAGATGCTCTCATCTTAGCCAACTCATCTACAAGGGCCGTGCATCGAAAAGATCCTGCACACAAATCTGGCTGATAATAAAAGGATAGTACTAGTATTCTTTTCATAATAACTACTATTCGTTAAAGAGCTGGGTTATGAGAGGAGAGGTTTCTGTTATGTATTTGCGACCTTAGTCCATACAAAACTTGTTCTCTCTTTATTACTTAGCATATTAATTAAAAGCCCCTTGTTAGGCAGATCAACACCGAACTCGGGGTGCCAAGCAGCGTCGAATAGAGAGGCTTTCTTGCCAGTCAGATCACTCTTCAGCGTGAAGGCATTTCCTGTCACGGTCAATGCACTGCCCTCAAGAGAAACTTTTAACTTAGGATGAAAGTAAAACCTTGATTTTGCCTCTCTAAAATGTCCCTGAAGCTCATCATCAACAACTAGGCTTTCACCGTCGAAATGCAATTCACGCGAATGAGTACATCCGCCGAAAGTCGATTTATATCCATCATGAGCTGCCTTTAAAATAATACTTTTGTCCAAGTTTAAAGCTGAACGCCTTTCTATCACTCGAGCACGTTTGGCAACCCTAAATCCACTCCAAACTTGAGATGAGTCGTTATTGTCCACCTCTATTGTATTATGGGATCTGGTTCTACGCTGATGAAAACGTCTCTTGCTTAAGCCATATTCAGATGTCCCTGAATTCACTATTACACGCTCAGTTCCAATCGAAAGTTCAAAAGACAATGTATCAGCATGTCCATGGCCTGGGATGTAATCAGGGCCAACAGGTGAGGCATCAAATAAGAGTTTACAATTCCTTGCGATGGCGCAAAAGTAACCACTATAGCGATTATCTATTATTTGACTAACTTCAAGCTCTAGATTTTTGGGGGGAAATCCCAACTTTTTGGCGTATTCTTCAATTATACTTGGAGGCGGTGCAATACCATCTGCAGAATCATTGAAAAAAGACAATCCTCCACACGGATGTTTCATCGACACCATAAACGCCAGCATTTTTGGAATGTTGTCGCTTAATAATGCTGCTAGCCTATAAGATACACTATTAGGATAGGCTTTACATAAATTGAACATATCAAGCATATCTACTAGTATCAGAGAGTGGTACATCGGACTTAGTTCAAAGTTTGCACCGTCTTGGAGGATCTGCTCTGGGATCTCAGCGAGTAACCCTTTCTCAGCAATTTGAGACCAGCGGTGATTGTTAAAAATAACACCCGCAAAAAATAGTGCCTTTAGATTTACAAAATAATGGTTCCCTAACAGATGTTTCTCGAGATCATTAGATAGGAAACTTATTTGAGAATGTACACTTTTAAATAAGTTATCATCCAAATCCAAGCCACCAAACCAAGCCTTGAGAATATTGGTGACTCGCAGAGACATGGGATAGGGTTCCCAACCATTACCATATCCAACTGGATTTTCATCAACCCAGGTAGTCAATAGCTGTCTATGCAGATCGCGCTTCTCTTCAGCTTTATGGGAAAGTAGATCCTCGAAATAATGTAAGTTATATAACCAGAGTTTGCTACACGAAACATTATTCCAGTCGGCTGGCAAATCCAACTGCTTAGAGTGATTTAGAAAGCATACATTGAAATCCTTATCAATTTTGTCTTCGTATAGCGTGAAATGTTCCCAATTATCCGGTCTTAGAGGAGCTGGGCCATCAAAATTATCTGTAATCTTGGGCTTTACACATTTACGCACTAATCTGAAGTAGATCTGTTGCCACTTAAGGTACTTTACCGTATTGATTAAAAGTAACAGCCTATTCATTGAAAATCGCCAGTATGATCCCATATTAAGTTTATAATTTATTTTCTCAAAATTTCTGCTAAATCGACAGAAACTCGTGCCACCTCGAAAATTTCGACCTGCGGGATGGGATTTTCCCCGCCTTCTCTCACGCTCTCCATAAAGGCGTTGACACAATTTTCCTGCCCCTTGTCCTGAGACCAAAGATTCATTTTATTGAAGCCCTTCCAGCCGAAACCACGGAGTTTTCGAAAGTTATCTAGCTGCAGCACAGCATTATCACAAAAGACCTCTATACGCTCCTTGGGGAATGACTGTCCACCATTAGCAAAATAATGAAGTGATCCCATAGAACCGTCTTCAAAAGTAAGCGATATTAAAGCTTTGTCTTCTGTTAATTCAACGAATTCATTTTCACCCATTCTCACAGCATTAAAGGACTTAATTTTTGATCCAGCCAAAAAGCGCATAAGATCAATATAGTGACAGGCTTCACCTATAATACGTCCCCCGCCTACCGCCGCGTCCTGAGTCCAATGATCCATAGATGTTTCACCTGGATTCATTGTCATGATAAAGGTTTTAGGCATAGGCTTGACGTCAAGCAAACTTTTTATTTTCTGTATATGCGGTGAGAAACGTCGGTTATATCCTACCATCAACAAGGTATTTGCTACTTTTTGAGCGGCCTCAATTTGATCAATTTCTTCGTGAGTAAGAGCCAACGGTTTTTCAACAAAAACATGCTTGCCCTTTTCTAAGGCCTGGATAGTTTGAGATGCATGAAGATTGTGCTGAGTGGCAATAACTATAGTGTCCACGGCATCATCTAGTGCCTGCTCAATATCAGTGGAGGCGGCAAGAAACCCATTTTTCTTACCGTGGTGGACCGCACTCATGCCACCGCTGGTCACTAGCGTCATCAAATTCGCTCTAGCACTCTTAAATGCGGGGATAAGAACTCTTGATGCGTAATTACCACCACCAATAAATGCAATATTCCCCTTCTGAGTTTTGTTGTTGCTATTTTCACTGAGTTTAACTGTATTATTTGTTAGTGCTTCTGTATTAGTCTCATGATAATCAAGTAAAATGCCCAGCGATGAACGGTCATCTAGCTTCTCATAAGCCGCTACAACATTATTAATTTTAAATCTGTGACTTATCAATGGCTTAACATCAATAGAACCTGACGCCATAAGATCCAGGACTGCCTCAAAATTACGTTGTTCCGTCCAACGGACAAACCCAACAGGGTAATCCTTACCCTTGCCTTCATAACCCTCATCGTAACGGCCTGGACCATAAGAGCAAGAAACTTGAAAAGTGAGCTCTTTTTCATAAAAGTCCGCTCTACTCAACTCCAGGCCAATAACACCCACAAGCACTATTCTGCCTCTTTTTCGGCACATGTTGGCTGCCTGATGAATAATATCATTGCCAGTAGAGCTCGCAGTAATAAGAACAGCGTCTACACCTCTTCCACGCGAGTATGCCTGAGCTATAGTCATTGGATCTTGCTCTTCCGATAAATCCACCACTTCGGCGCCGAATTGCTTAGCAAGTTGACACTTGGCTGTATCAAAATCAATACCCAGTACCCGACATCCATTGGCCTTTAAAATCTGAACTGCAAGCAAACCGATCAAACCAAGCCCTGTCACTACTACTGTTTCACCAACAGTTGGATTCACAAGTCGAATGCCTTGCATTGCGATAGCCCCTAAAACGGTGAATGCCGCCGACTCATCGTCTACCTCGTCTGGGATGTATGCTATGAGATTTTTTGGAACACGTACTACTTCAGCATGGTGACCATTGGAAACAATACGGGCACCATTTTCAAAACCTGTATTACTTCCATCAAGAATTCTGCCCACATTGCAGTAGCCAAGTGGAAGCGGCTGATCGAGCTTTGATTTCACTGCATCATAAGTTGCGCTCAACCCATCAGTTATTACTTTTTCTACTACCATTTTAACTTTTTCTGGCTGTGATCGCGCCTTTTTAAGTAGACCGGCCTTCCCAAAATCGACCAACATTCGCTCTGTACCCACTGACACCAATGATTTGCTAGTTCTAATCAAAGCATGCCCATCGATACTTTTAGGGCAAGGCACATCTACCAGCGAGGTCTCGCCATTACGTAAATTTTGCAACACTTGTCGCATAGGATTAATTCTCAGTTATTCGAAATAGATCATTACCATTAATTTGGAACGGGTTGCTAGTATATTTAAGTGGGCTTAAAAAATTAGCTATATCACGGGACTCTAATTAGTTAACGCCATAACAAGTCAAGCTAACCATATATCTTTATCCCAAATTTTTTTTTGAGAAGTTCTAATTCAACACTCACTTTTATTTTCTGACATTTGAATTGTACTCAGCCAAACCAAGCTCTATTAAATCAATTTTCTCTGCAAATTTAGGATAATTTATTAGGACGGCCCGATATTTACCCTTGAAAACAAATAAACTGCCGGCAGCACAGCCTCCAAGACCTCTCTGAGCAATGAGTTTCTTTATGTCCGATAAGGAGCCTGCGCCGCCAAGGAAGGTACTTGGTACGTTTAAACATCCGGTTATACCCTTAACTAACTCCAAATCATAACCTGCTTGCATTCCATCACGATCGATGGAGTTAATCAAAATCTCACCTATTCCAAAGTCCTGAAAAGTAGTGACCCACTCCGATAGTTTGCCAGGAATCTTCTTCACTCCATTTTCTATAAAAATGGAGTAGCCCTTAAACAAAGATTTCTTTACGTCCAAAACACCAACAACACTTTGACTACCTAAAGCCTTAGCCAACTCAGATATTAATTCCGGGTTTACGAATAAAGCAGAACTTAAGGCAACCTTTTCGACGCCCATCTTAATTATCTTCTCCGCTTGCGCGCTAGTCTTTATACCTCCTCCGTAACATATAGGCATTCTTGCCTCATTGGCTAATCTTTGAATCAGGGCGTAATTTGGATCGGAGCCTAGTCGAGTAGCATCAATGTCAATTATAATTAATTCATCCACTGCCTTTTCATTGAAAATCTTCACGGCGTTAATCGGATCCCCAACATATTTGTCGTTACTAAACTGTTGAGTTTTAACAAGGCCTCCATTCCGAATCAATAGGCACGGCGTAATTCTTGGACGTAACATTACGAAAACTCCGCGAAGTTACGTAATAGCTGAATTCCATTCGTAAGACTCTTTTCAGGATGGAATTGAAACCCAAATACTCCGCCAGACTTTACGGCGCAAGGGAAACGACTACCATAATCTGAGAGTCCGATAATAGCTTCACTATCTTCAACCCGGAAACAATAGGAGTGAAGAAAATAAAATCCTTGTTCCAAATTCACGTCTTTCCAGATAGGGTCCTGGCGTGGAGTAATTATGTTATTCCAGCCCATGTGCGGTAAAAGTGGAGTAATATTTGAATCTATAAAAGACATCTTCTCCGTATGTCCGCTTATATAAGACAGGCCGCCCATAGAACCTTCCTCACTAGACCTCCCCAACATATGCATACCTATGCATACACCTAACAACGGCAAATCACGATTAATAACAAATTCGTCTAAAGTATCTCTTAATCCCGAATTATTTAATTTTTCCATAGCAGAATCAAAAGAACCGACACCCGGCAGGATAATTTTATCGATAGAGTCGAAGTCACTAGGGGATCTGACAGGAATAGCCGCCATATTCAGGCTATGATAAATCTTTAAAAAAGCCTCTATATTTCCGACACCATAATCGAGAATGCCAATCACCTCTTTCCACCTAACTCCTTACCAAACATTCTTAATACTTTAGCACCCGTATTATAAAAAGATTCTTGATTAGCATAATCATTGTAAGTCTTGTTAGGTGAATTAAAGCAAGCCATTAATTCCTCTACTGTCCAATCTAGTTTACTAGCGACATACTCAAAGTCATGATGAATAGTTTCTGGATCATAACCAGGCTGAGATAGTTTGTGGATCGCATCGTCTCTAGTCATCTGCCCAGTTAGTATTAGACTGGAATACTGAACACGACGCGTGTCATATCCGAACTTTACCGGCAACCAGTAACTTTCATAGAACCGAGTAAATCTTGACTCAAAGTGCTTCTGTGGATATCTCTCATAACCGTAATTATCAACAAGAAACTGAGTTGCATGTTCTTTATCATAAGGCATAAGATCTAGCAGCCTGTGAAGATTTACTCCTTTAATATATGGAAGAAAAATTTTATGCCAAAGAATATTAGTGATGGGATAGCTTTTAAGAGGTTTTTCGCCATGCTTTTTCAAGATATCTCGCAACTGAATTGAGTCTGATTGATAGTACATCCACTCCTTTGGATTGCGAATGCACTCTGTAGAGTAATTACCACCTGTCACTATATCTTTAACATTATTATCAGCAGCGAATTTATACATGGTAGCAAAAAAAGAGTGATCTTGAGGCGTATCAATGTGTGGCACGCCTGATTTGAAATAAGCTCTTTGTAAATTTTTCATGTCCTCCCAATTTATGACTTCTGTATAAAGATCGACCCCTAAGCCATCTACCAATCGTTCAATGTTGTTGACTGCAATCTGAGAATTCCAGCCAGCATCTACGTGAAACACCAAAGGCCTGAGGCCAAGCTCTTCTTTGACCAAATAAAGAAGATAGGAACTATCGATGCCCCCACTCATCCCCAGAATGCAATCAAAATCTTTTCCCTGGCCAGCCTTTTTAATTTTACTGACCAGTTTCTTCAAACTCTGTTCATGGCCAGAACCATTATTCCATACTGGAAAGATATCACGGTCAAATACCCTGCAATGATCGCAAACCCCATCCGCATCGAAAATGATAACCTTATCGCTGGTATCCATCACACATCGGACACATATATTATATTCAATCACTATAAAATCCTTGATTAAGACCACAGTTTGACATAATGTCTATAGACACCATGGGAGTTGCGAGAGCACTCCCACATAAATTTACCGGGCATCGCTCCAGTAGCTCCCTTACATTGATGAGTTACTTTAATTTTTGACTCATAGTAAGTCTTAAAACCTATATCATCCAACTGTTTCGCCAAAAAAAACTCCTCATACATTAAAAATGAGGGGGCCCAAAGTTCGGTGAAATTTTCAAAAAATTTCGGACCTAATATATAGCAAGCACCGTAACCCTGATATATTTCCTGAGAGACATTGAACTGACTTTCATCACTTCGATCAGTGAAAAAGTGTGTTACAGAAGATAGCCAATATACCACTCGCGACATTGCATAAGATGAGTGATAGATATCATAAATTAACTCCCGTGGTTTACTTATTGAACTAATGACATGGGGATTTTGCGGCTCACCATCAAGCGTAGAAATGTTAGGCGAAACCACTGGGTAATCATCAAGCACCTGTTTAGCCTCCAACAGCATACGACTAAAATTCTTTGGAAATAAAAGATCATTATTTCCTATAACCCAATAATCGATATTTGGTAACGTTCTCTTGCCAAGAATAATCCCTAGGTTCAGCCCTTTGAAATAACCTACGTTTACAGTATTAAAAAGAACATTTACAGAGGTATATGCTTTGTCTATTTCCTTAAGTTCATGAATCGAGTCTTCACCTGAACCATTGTCAACAATGATTACTGGGTAATCCAATTCTTTATTTTCACCGATAAGAGATTGAATCGCTTCTCTAGTAAACTTAGTATTATTGAAATTAACAAAGATAAAACCAAAATTCATTACATACTCCTTATATCAAATTATTCAACAGACGATCACTAGCCCCTAACATCTGGGACTATATCTGCTACTAGGCTCATATACGGCCATTCCGAGTAAGAATGCGAGCACAGAAATTATTTTTAGATCACTAAAAAAATCTAAAGAGAGCGCGCATATAGAGCCCGCGATCAATATCATTAAAATAGATTTTCTAATTACATTTAAGTGCCTAAAAATCCAGAGCCCTTTAAATATTGATACAAAAAGCATACTTATAAAGGCAATAAAGCCAACAAGCCCGAACTGAACAAGCATGTACACATAATCATTATCGAAACTGTTGTGATAAAGAGCCTTAGATTCAAGATAACCTCTTCCAGCACCAAACAGCATAAATAACGCATTAGAATCTAAAACAGCCGAAGTTTGCATCTCCCAAAGAGATAGCCTTGCGATAAACGAAGAGACAGCTAAACCATTTTCAGTCAATCTCTGGATCTCATAAAACGCACCTAAGATCCATTCCAAATAATAAGTAAATCCAGCCGCAATAAGAATCACGGGCATTAGCATTATTAATGAAGTTCCAATTTTTTTATGCACAGCAACGATAGCAATAAATATAATCCCGAAAATTAGGGTACCTAATATCGCTGTCTTCGACTGTGATAGAAGGATACACACAAACGAAAGAAAGCCACCTAAAATACAGATTTTCGTATTCTTATCAAAAACACAGCAAGTTAAAAAGAATGCAAATAGAAGTAAACTAAGCCCTCCTTGCTGTCCAGGCCCAGCTGAAAGGCCGAGTGCTCTAGTGCTGTTAACGTTCAAAGCAAATTCCGAATGATTCTTTGAGTGATATAAATTTGATACTAATTCCGTAACGAAATTTGATACATGCAAAAACTCTAAAATCGAAAACAAAAAATTCACGGAAATATAGCAAAGAAATAATTGCTGTAAGACCTGTAATTTGATATGTCTTGTTGATAAAAAAATAATAATAAACGTACCTAATTTAAAAAGCTCCTTCAAATCGTAAGGATTTTGAAACACCATGGACTTAACCAAAGCAAAAAAAAGCAAACCCAAAAGCAGCCAAATTAGGCATTTTCCTTGTACATTGACAATTATTTTCTGCCCAAATAAATAGCAAAGACATACCATAGGAATAATGACTGCATAATAAATATCAAACCTTGCAACAGGCATAAAAAGTATCATCGTCAATATGAAAACTGAATATTTATTACTTGCCATTTTTATTCACTTTATTTCAGTACGGTATTGATGACTGCTTGAACTTAATTGCAATAAATTACTCAAAATCGATTGTCCCAATGCTGAAAAACAACTGGGATTCTTCAGCGAATGTGGCAACCCTGTCTATGGACTTCTGCTCCTCTTGTAACACATGCTCTTTTACCATAGAGGCCGTTGAAATTGACCATTCAATGTTATCTAAACCATATGCAATTCCAAATCGATCTTGCTCCCTCGGATACCAACTCTCAATAGGGACTCCATCGCCCGGGACAACAACTGAAATGCAACCACATAAAACTGCAAATATTGAATAGGCTGTGTGTTCGTCATAGCTAATAAAGTATTTACACTTCCTAAAAACATCCGCTACTTGACTATGACTGAGATCATCAATCAATGTATCTTGACTATGGTCTTGAATAAGCTTTTTTCCTTTACCTTTTCTGACGCAGTAAGCTGTCCCATCCCTTACAGCCTCTTTTTCGGGCGGGTAATAGAGGTCAGTAGGATAGTGTATGACTTTTAGCTCATGTCCAGAAGTTTTCGAACCTGGATACTCGAAGTCACGGATGGCCGAATTAAACTTATATATGAGCTCGCACGGAGAGTAATAGAAAACACCTTCATGATACCCTGGCTGATGAAGCAGCCATCTGACTGCGTTTTTTGCACCCAGAGGATTGCCGAAGACGACTTCTGCATAGATAACTATAAATTCATCATCTATCGGCTGGGACCCAGAAAAGAGCGGTGTGTTAAAAGATTCGTTCCTTCGAAACGGCCTAAACCAGTTCCAGACGCTCCATTTAAGAAAGTTGAAACTCGCGCTAAAAATATTGTATCGTGTAACGTAGTATGAATGCCGGTAAGGCATCACATATGCTTCATAGCCTAAGCTGTTTAGGAGATCACACAATTTGTGTAACACTACTATACCCCCGCTATTCTCATTATAAGATGGTGTCATAACAATGTATTTTTTGTTCATGTTTTAGCTCCCACATAAATCATGATGGGCAGTTCACGGATTTTCCGAGTAAAGCTGGTGAAATATAAATATATGCAACAACACATGACGTTTGAGACACCAATACAAAATAATAACAAGCCCAAAGTCACCCGTCCAAAATCTAAAGAAACATAAAGAGAGACCAACCAGAAATGAAGCCAGGAAGAAATAATCACAGGAATGAAAAGGGTCGAGATTAAAAACCAAATTGAATTCTTAAAAAATTTTCTTATAACAGTAAAACCCCAAAGACAAAAAAACAGTAAATTATGGAGAAACCATAGCAATGAACTACCTAGGCCTCCAAAGTTACTCGCTATGAATACTGTGATCGGCACCAAAAAAAGACTGTAGTAAAAGTAGACTTTAGTGTGTTTTGCCAGATCTCCGAATGCGAATTGAATAAGAAAAACTAAGTTCATCCATATACCTATCGCATTACCCAGCGCCAAAAAACCAAGGTAGGTACTTGCTTTGATAGCCACATCATTACTACCCGTCCAAACAACAATTGTCTCAGCACCAAAGAAACAAAAAAATAAAGCTAACGGGATGCTAAAGATCGTTATTGCCGCAAACGAAAAGAAAAATACTTCTTGCAGTTTGCGCAGCTGATTTTTAGCTACCAACCCAGACATCATAGGCGTGAGGATCTGATTTAACGGAGCGGCTAGTAACAAGATTGAACCGCTTAAGGTAACCGCAATTGAGTAATAACCATATTCCTCCAGAGAGACATATTTAGATAAAGTTAGCTTATCTATTTGTGAGACTATTACCCAACAAATAGATAATATTGATAACAAACCTGTCATTTTTAGAAAATGGCGAAACGATAATTCCGATTCATTTTCTGATTCAGGTATATTAGAAAGTTTGAGAACATTGATTTCTCTAACCTTGGCCAACTGAAAAAATACTGCAAAGACAATCATCTCTAGCGCTGAAACAAATGCTTGATATGAAAAAAACTGATCCATATCACTGCTAACATATTCAAGGAATAATAAACTTATTGGAAACTTCAACGATATTATTAAGGCCGTAATTAGGCTGATTGTTCCATGCCGTTCTAAACCCACTAAAGCCGACCTGAAAGGAGCAGACATAAATTTCAGCCCTAGGCATAAAAAAATTCCAAAAATGCTTTCGACCAAGATTGTGCTGTCGACACTTGAATTTAACCAATTAAGTGAAATATAAGTTTTGAACAAGCCACCAAAGACAATAATTACTAAAGCAAGAACTATAAATAAATAGAGTACTTTCGAAAATCGCGAAACTGCCTTGAAAAACAAGCTAGTATTAAGTCTTGAAGTTGAAATTAGGCGTGTGATGCTCCCACTCATTCCTGCATCCAAGATTTGAGCCAGTGCCTGAAGCATGATAAAAAAACCAATTAGCCCATAACCCTCCACACCCATAATTTTTATATATAATGGGGTTACAAGTAAAATGGCAACAGCAGCATAAAGCTGAGCTGCATAATTGAACAATACGGCTGACTTAAATTTCAAGTTTTGTTCTCTGAAAAAGCGCAGTAGAAACTTTCAATAATCGACACGACCATGTCGATCTCCTCAGCAGTTATTCCATAGTACAACGGCAACCTCAAAAGCCTCTCAGACTCGGAGGTTGTATTTAAATCAACTCCATGAAATCGACTGAACTTAGTTCCAGCCTCAGCACTATGAAGAGGGATATAATGAAAAACCGCCGAAACACCATTTTGAAGCAGAGTGTCTATTAATTGAGTTCTAACCTCCAAGTCGTATGTTTTTATGAAAAACATATGGCCGTTACCGACACAATCTACAGGGATATCTTGAATTTCAATATGTCCACTGGCGGATAAGCTTTGCAACGCTGAAAAGTACCTGTTCCAAGAGGTTTTCCTATCCAAGTTAATCTCTTCTGCAGATAATAATTGTCCGTATAAATAAGCTGCCTGAAGCTCGCTTGGGAGATAACTACTTCCTATATCAATCCAAGAATATTTGTTGACCATCCCTCTGAAAAACTTACTTCGGTTTGTTCCCTTCTCTCGAATTATCTCAGCACGTTCCATGAAGCATGAAGCGTTAACCAAGAGCAAACCTCCTTCCCCACCACTTGTATAATTTTTTGTTTCGTGAAAACTGTACGTTCCAAGGTGGCCTATGCTTCCTAAAGGACGGCCTTTATATGTTGCCAACATTCCTTGAGCAGCGTCTTCTATAACAAAAAGGGCCTTCTTATCTGCTATCTGCATAATTGTATCCATTTCACACGCGATACCGGCGTAATGTACAACAACTATTGCAACAGTTTTATCGGTAATTGCATCTTCAATCTTACTCTCGTCAATATTCATTGTATCCTTCCGAACATCAACAAAAACTATCTTAGCCCCCCTTAATACAAAGGCATTAGCCGTACTAACGAAAGTGTAACTTGGCATTATTACTTCATCGCCAGACTTAATATCAATAAGAATTGCAGCTAATTCCAGTGCATGCGTACATGACGGAGTTAGTAATGTATTCGTTCCTGGAATTCTTTCATCAAACCAACTTTGGCACTTTTTCCCAAAAGCATTGTCACCTGCAAGTTGATTATTTCTTATGGCCGCAATCACGAACTCTTCCTCGCTACCAACACAAGCAGGTCGATTAAAGGGGATAACACATTTTTCTTGCATTTTTTAAGGCCTCAACTTACCTAACCAGATACATCGAAACTAAAGAACTACTGTAATCTTTAGTACCAAATGGAAATAATGAATGAACAAAAACCTAATAGCCTTTTGGCTAAGCAGTACTGCCGGCGTCGATAGTCACTGTCGAGCCTGTTATATTTTTAGCCATATCAGAGAGGAGATAATTAACCATATAAGCCACATCTGACACCTCAGCAAGCTTGCCGAGGGGACTCCGCCGTACAATAGACGCTAGTTTAGCGCCCACTAGTCCCTCAGTCATCTCAGTGGCCATATACCCAGGGGCCACTGTATTCACAGTAATGTTTGCCTTACCCAGCTCTCTGCTCAATGACTTCGTAAATCCACCAAGAGAAGCCTTAGTCGCGCCATAAACCGACAAGCCACTAAATCCAGTAGCACCCATAATTGATCCAATATTTATAACGCGCCCTGACCGCTGCAAGAGCATTGAGCGTGATGCATACTTTGTTAATAATATGGGCGCTTCCATATTTACTTTTAACAAATCTAAAATTTGCGACTCATGCATAGTCGCTAAAATACCATCATAGCCAAGCGCTGCATTATTTATAAGGCCAAAGATTAAACCATGCTCCTTTACAACATCATTTACTAAGAGACGTATCTTAGTAGTTTCAATCAGATCAAACTCCCTAAAAAAAAAGGCCTCCGGATATCTTTTCTTAGTTAACTCCACGAAGGCAGTAGTGGTCCGACCAACACCAAAGACTTTGTAATTATTATCTAGGAGTGTTCCGACAATAGCTGCCCCTAGCCCCTTATTGGCGCCTGTAACTATTACTAATTTCACCTTATGATTTTCCCCGCGCTGTTTTTGGTTATTGAATCAACTTTATTTAAAAATCTAGGAATTTGATAACTGAGCAACTTATCACTGCAAAAATTAATGAGATTTTTTTTAAAAACCCCAAACTCAGACGCGCTTAACCCAGTAACAACATCCGCACATACCAAGCTCCCAACAATAGGATTATCTTTCGCATATACTTTACAGTCCAGAACATCAACGTGATTAAGCAGTATTGACTCAACCATTTCAGGATAAACTTTGTTACCTCCAACATTAATTAGGCCAGATGCTCTCCCCAAAAAAGTAACTCGATCTTTAACTATTTCAACTAAGTCTCCCGTATCTAAAAAACCATCCTCGTCTACTATTAGTCCTTTATCGATATAGCCATCACTGGAATTGTTGGACTTTAGAAACAGCTTATCTCCTTTGACTTTAATTTCAACATCGCCATGGGCACCCTCTAAATACTCTATTGGAAATCCGGGTCTACAATCCTGAACAGTAAAACCCACACCTGCTTCAGTAGAGGCATAGATATGAACAATTTTGCACTCACTAAACTTTGATGCCAACGCATCTAAAACATTTTTATCTGCAATTTCGCCACCTAAGGTTATCCGACGAAGATCTAGCTCATCAACATTTCTGACCATTAGCGCAGCACGCCAAAAGCTCGGTGTCGCTGAGATGATGTTGGCACCATGCTTAATGTAGAAGTTTACTTTTTCAGCAACGCTACACCCATCTGGAGGTATACATACCGACGCCCCGGTTGTGATCGACTGTAAAAAAACTTGTAGCCCAGCAAATCTAGATATCTCATAACTTAAACCCCAGCAAAAGTATCGCCCAGTAATACAATCCCTCTTGAGAGTTTTAGTTAAGGATGCAAGGGAATGTATCACTAGCTTTGGCAGGCCAGTTGTACCGGAGGTAGGGACTATCCATTTTGTATCAGAGGCTAAATTTTTTGGAGCAACTTTTAACTGATCAACCACAACTCTTTGGTTTTCTAAGCTAACACGACAACTCGAGTCAGCACGCGACTCAATAGACTCGACCTGCCCACTGCCAAAATCAGTCGGAACCAAAAGAATCTCAGAAGCAATTCCATCCAAAATTGAGAGTAAAACTGCAAGGTCTGCAGAACCGTTCCCAGCAAATGAAACTTTGATTCCTCTCAAGCAGTCAAGAACATCTTGATTCGACGAACTAATTTCCAAAATTTCTCGAAAGGTAATCGAATCATCATCACTTATAATGGCTTTATCTTCATTATCGACAATAAAATCTAACAATTTCATTATAATAACCTACAAATGCTTATCGTATATCGCAACAAACTCCCCAAAAGTATGAGGATAGACCGGCTCACCCATTAAAACAAATGGGTCCAAGTCAAGATCCATCTCTAACTGCGCCACAAGTATTGCAAATCCTAACGAATCTAAGCCACTTTCCAATAAAATTGTATCATCCTCTATTTCATCCACTAAAAGATCCAATGAATTCATCTCTAATATTTCATGAAATGACTCTATGATTTTTTCTCTATATGACATTTTATTTTCTCCTAAGTCTATGATAATCGTACTTTACATCACTAATTTTGAACCCCAAATTTTGGTACAAAGATAGCACCCCCAAATTGGATAATGAAATCCTAGTTCTAATTTTTTCAAAACCTAATCTTTGGAATTGGTCAAGCACTGAGGCCCAAAAAAAAGGTGCATGAAACTCTGATCCTTTCAAACTCCCCCCAAGAATCAAACTTACTTCATTTGAACTGATCGAATAGAACATAAATGAATGCAATTTATTATGAGATTTATAAACCATACATTTGGTTTCATTTTGAATCAGATCACCGACCCAGCCGGACATACGGGCATCACAAATACTATCGTCGATATTAGGGTCCTCATGAAACCTAGAATACCTAAAAGATTCTCCTATATGTTTTTTTATATACTCAGAATCAGAGTCAGATAAGCTATCTAACCTCAACAACCTGTTTGTATAAATATCAGGGAGCTTATAACGCTGAAGCCTAAATAGAGAAACTGACGCACTGACCTCCGCCACATAATAACTTGAGGCATAAAAAGCTTTTTTTATGCGCTGACTAGATGACTTAAATCTGCCGTAAAAGAGCTCTCCATTCGAAATAGCAACAAGCTGTTTTAAACACTTTACTAAGTTTTCTTGATTCTCGTTTTCGATTTTTAAAATTTCAATTGTTTTCAAAGAGAAAAAATTTTCATCCCAAGGAGTATCTATCCAATATAGTTTTGTGCCATTTATATTAATACATTCCACGCCATTATTTTCCTAATAAAATTTTGTAATATCAGTTTCTTCTTGCATTTCTGAAAAGCCAAATTAGAACGAAAAGTCAACTAGCATATCGCCAACGCTGGACCAAATAGAATTTTGATACTCCAGGATACTATTGACACTTAACCTGCGATATCGTAATTGCCCATGCGGTAGACCGGCAACCAATATTACTTTTCTAGACAATTATCCTAGAATATTTTGCGGGTAATCTTAAGGGCATCTCATCTCAAAAAAGTGGCGCACTACGATCTTTGGGGGATATCAGCAAATTCGCCAATTGAGGCCAACGGATGCCTAACTTTGGAGAATCCCATCTAAGCGAGCGCTCGCATGACTTATTGTAGATTGCAGTAGTTTTATATTGAAAATGCGTGTCATCTTCTAATGCCACAAAGCCATGACAAAAACCCTCAGGGATCCAAAGCATTCTTTGGTTCTGTTCCGACAGGACAACATCGACATGTCTTCCATAAGTAGTAGATCCCACGCGAATGTCAACCGCAACATCGAACGCAGATCCCTTTACAACGCGAACCAATTTGCCTTGTTCGCTCGGTGATACCTGATAGTGCAAGCCTCTCAATACGCCTTTGTGGGAGACAGAATGATTATCCTGTACGAATTTCCTCTTTGCCACCAAACTATCAAAGACTGCTTGACTCCAAGATTCCATGAACCAGCCACGCTCATCTTCAAAGCAAGATGGTTCCAAAATTTTAACATCTGGTATTTTTGTATCTATTACTTTCATAAGTACTTAACTCAATTAACTGTAGTTAATAATGTTATTTAATTCGCATTTCCAATCGGAAGACATAATTCCGAATTCAGCTTCAATTGCCTTGCAATTTAATCTAGAGTTTATGGGCCTTTTTGCGAGTGTTGGAAATTCTTTAGTACTTATATTAGCTAATTTAGGGATACGCTCCAAAACATTATTGTCTTTAGCTTTCGCAAATATTATTTTTGAAAATTCAAACCAACTAACATGAGGTATACCAGAATAATGATAAATGCCCCAATTAACATTTTCACCAGACTCAATTTTTTTTATTATTGCTATTATCGCTGCGGCAATATGACCCGCATATGTTGGTCCGCCAAATTGGTCGCCCACAACGCTCAAAGTATTTCGCTCTTTACTTAGTCGTAACATTGTTTTTACAAAATTATTACCATGCTCACCAAAAACCCACGCTGTTCTCAAAATAATATATTTGTCACAATAAGCCTTCACTTTTGCTTCGCCTGCGAGTTTACTTTTACCATATATTCCTTGAGGGTTCACTAGATCTGTCTCAGCATATAGCCCTGACTTATCGCCATCAAAAACATAATCAGTTGATATATGGATTAAAACCCCATCAACAGTGTTAGCTGCTTTAGCTAAATATTTAGGACCATCAGTATTTATAGCGAAGGCTTTCTCTTGCTCACTCTCCGCCTTGTCGACCGCAGTATAGGCCGCTGCATTTATAATAATCTGCGGTTTGAAACCATTTATAATTTCATTTACTAGGTTTTCATTAGTAATATCTAACTCTTGACGAGTCAATGCAAGGAGATCAACTTCATTAGCAAGCATTTGCTTTAATAAAAATCCAACCTGTCCATTACAACCAGTAACTAAAATACGCATGCATTATTAACTCTTTTGATTGGCTAAATGCTGAAGATACTTTCCATATTCATTCTTCAGCATAGGTTTTGCAATTTCTCTTACTTGCTGCGCCGTCAACCAACCATTATTTAGTGCTATTTCTTCTAAACAAGCTACCTTTAAACCTTGCCTATGCTCAATAGTTTGCACAAAAGATGATGCTTCTAATAAGCTGTCGTGCGTTCCCGTGTCCAACCATGCGAAACCACGACCAAGGATTTCAACATTAAGATCACCACGGTCTAAATAAGCATTGTTAACGCACGTTATTTCAAACTCACCTCGTGCAGATGGTTTTATTGATTTAGCAATCTCTACGACATCATTGTCATAAAAATATAAGCCTGTTACGGCATAATTTGATTTGGGTGAAGCCGGCTTTTCTTCAATTGACATAGCTTTCATTTGAGAATCAAACTCTACAACACCGAATCGCTCCGGATCTTTCACTTGATAACCAAAAACTGTAGCCCCTTGATTGCGAGAAGCTGCATTTAACAATTTCTCAGTAAAGCTTTGGCCATAAAAAACATTGTCACCTAACACCAAACAGACGTTATCATCACCTATAAATTCCTCACCAATGATAAAAGCCTTCGCTAGCCCATCTGGGGTTAGTTGAATCTCATATGAAATATTGATTCCAAATTGAGATCCATTAGACAATAATCTTTTATAACCGCCAATATCTTCAGGGGTGGAAATGATAAGAATATCTTTAATTCCAGATAACATAAGAACTGACAATGGATAAAAAATCATTGGCTTGTCATAAATTGGTAATAACTGTTTTGAGACACCTTTAGTAATTGGATATAAACGTGTTCCGGAACCGCCAGCTAATACTATACCTTTCATTTTCTTATCCTTTATATCCTAAACGTTCAAAGTTGTATGATCCGTCCAACACCCTACGCCACCAATCTTCGTTATTTAAATACCACTCTACCGTCTTACGTATACCTGTTTCAAAACTTTCATTTGGCTTCCAACCCAAATCCCGTTCAATTTTTGAGGCATCGATAGCATAACGAACGTCATGTCCTGGCCGGTCAGTCACGTAAGTAATTAGACTCTCGAATCCTTTTATATTTTTACTTTCTCGCGAATAAGGATTGGTAGGTACTAACTCCTCAAGCAAAGCACAGATAACTTTTACCACATCAATATTAGCTTTTTCATTATGGCCACCTATATTGTATGTTTCGCCAATTTTCCCTTCGGTTGCAACAAGATATAATGCACACGCATGGTCTTCAACATATAGCCAATCGCGAATTTGTTGCCCATTACCATAAATTGGTAATGGCTTACCTTTTAATGCATTTAATATAGTTAAAGGTATCAATTTTTCAGGAAAGTGGCATGGTCCATAATTATTCGAGCAATTAGTGATTAATGTTGGTAAACCATAAGTCCTTAACCATGCTCGAACTAGATGATCGCTAGATGCTTTTGACGCTGAATATGGGCTGCTGGGAGCGTAAGGTGATTCCTCAGTAAATAAGTCAGTAGGGCCCTCTAAATCGCCATAGACTTCATCGGTCGAAATATGATGGAACTTAAATTGGGCTTTTTTTTCATCCGGCAAGGACATCCAATATTGGCAACTCGCGTCCAATAAGTTGTAAGTTCCAATAATGTTAGTTTGTATGAATTCTAAAGGGCCATCAATTGAGCGATCAACGTGACTTTCCGCGGCTAAGTGCATAACAACATCCGGTTGATGCTCTCTAAATACCCTGTGGAGTTCTTCTCTATTACAAATATCAACTTTTTCAAAACTATATTTTTGATTGCTTTGAACTGATGCTAAAGATTCCAAATTGCCTGCATAAGTAAGGTTGTCTACATTAACAACACAATCATTTGTGTTTTTTATAATATAGCGAACTACTGCCGAACCAATAAAGCCGGCACCACCAGTCACTAATATTTTCATTATTTCCAAATCCCTTTAGTATCAATTATATTTTTGTTAAATATTCGTTTTCCTTTAAATTCTTTATGGTCTACTAACATTAAATGAATATCAGCTTCTTGCATCGCCACTTCAAAAGATACCAATTTAATATTTTCAACATTGCCCGGCAAACATCGAATGTTGGGTTCAACGGCTAAGCTTAGGCCTGAGTGTATATGTGCTATTTGTTGAGCTATTTTTAACGCTGGACTCTCTCTTAAATCATCAATGTCAGATTTAAATGCCAAGCCATAACAAGCACACGTAACATCTTTTACTGTTTTCTCTGGATTTTCTTGCAAAAAATCAGCTATAGCTATTTTTACCTTTTCGATAACCCAGCTTGGTTTAAAGTCATTTACTTCCCGTGCCGTACGGATCAACCTTGCTTGATCAGGTGTTCTGCTTACTATAAACCAGGGATCAACGGCAATACAATGGCCGCCAACACCAGGTCCCGGCTGTAGAATATTTACCCTAGGGTGGCGATTTGCAAGAGTGATTAATTCCCATACATCAATGTCCAGTTTTTCACAAATAATTGAGAGCTCATTAGCAAAGGCGATACTAACATCGCGAGATGCATTCTCTGTAAGTTTCGCCATTTCTGCCGTTCGAGCATTAGTAACCACACACTCACCTCCCACAAATATCTCATAAAGATCAATCGCAGCTTCAGAGCACCTTTCAGTCATGCCTCCAATGACACGATCGTTCTCTACTAGCTCTCTAACTACGTGACCCGGTAAAACTCGCTCAGGGCAATGAGCAACTCTTATGTCAGACTCAACCCCATTCGTTTGAGGAAATGTCAAATCAGGTCGCTCTTCAGACAACCAAGCAGACATTTGCTCCGTTGTCCCGACTGGAGATGTAGACTCTAAAACAACCAAATCACCTGGCTTTAGCACCGTTGCAATAGCTCGAGCAGCCGACTCAACAAACCCTAAATCAGGTTGAGGTATCTCATCCTTTGCGCTTATAGGTAAAAATGGCGTAGGAACTGCAATCAGAAAGGCATCGGCTGGCTCAGGTTTTGTGACTGCCCTCAAGTAACCTTCGCTTACAGCAGCCCTCACAAGCATATCTAACTCCGGCTCTACAATATGAATCTTGCCGGCATTGATGATGTCGACAGTTTTCTGATTGATGTCCACGCCGATTACATTCTTTCTTCTTGAGGCAAACATCGCCGCAGTTGGTAACCCAATATATCCGAGACCGATCACTGAAATAGTATTAAAGGGCATTATTGCTATACCTACTGTTAAGTTAAAAAATCTAAAATTCGAGCGCAGGCTAAACCGTCGCCATAAGGATTGTGAGCTAGACTCATCTTCCTATACTCCCCGCCATCGGTCAGCAAGATATTCATTTGGCTCACAATCAACCCCACGTCTGTCCCCACTAGCCGAACTGTGCCTGCATCAACTGCCTCTGGCCGCTCAGTGGTATCACGCATCACTAAAACCGGTTTACCCAAGGATGGGGCTTCTTCCTGAACACCCCCTGAATCCGTCAATATAACCGACGCTCTATCCATTAAATAGCAGAAGGGCAAATACTGCTGTGGCTCGATTAAGAAAATATTATCTAAATCATTGAGCAGTCGATTAACCGGCTCTTGAACATTTGGATTGAGATGTACTGGATATAAAATCTGAGCTTGTGGGTGCATTGTTGCGATCTGACGAAGCGCTTCACAAATTCTTTCAAAGCCGCCGCCAAAACTTTCACGGCGGTGTCCTGTGACCAAGATTAATTTTTTATCTGGATCAAGAAATTCAAACTTTGCCGCCAAACTTACAGCTAGAGATTTGTCTTCCTGTAATTTTTTCCTAACCCAAAATAGTGCATCAATGACCGTATTACCTGTTACCGTAATGTCACTTTCTGCGATGCCCTCTTTGAGCAAATTTTCCTTTGATCCTGCGGTTGGCGCAAAATGGTAGTTGGTAATAGCGCTGGTGAGCTTTCTATTTGCCTCCTCAGGCCATGGAGAATAGATATTGCCTGTTCTGAGCCCAGCCTCAACATGACCCACTTTGATTTGCTGATAATATGCCGCTAGGGCTGCTGCGAATGTGGTTGCCGTGTCACCATGCACCAACACGACATCAGGCTTGAAAGACTCTAAAACTGGTTTCAAACCGACAAGAATAGAAGTCGTTACATCGTTTAATGTCTGACCGGGCTTCATAATATTGAGATCAAAGTCGGGCTCTATCTCAAACAACTCCAAAACCTGGTCAAGCATCTCTCGGTGCTGTGCCGTCACACATACCTTGGAATCAAATCGATTGTCGGCAGCAAGGGCATGGACCAAGGGTGCCATTTTAATTGCTTCAGGCCGTGTTCCAAATACTGTTAATATTTTTTTCACAATACATCTACATCCAATCAAGAAAATACACTTTTTTAATTATCACGACAAACCTAATAGGGAAGCTTAAACCCCAAATGGAGCGTTTACATTATTGTTGATAGATTTTTCTTTTATAGACTCCGAAAAATCCAGGAATTCGTACTTTTTAATTCTAATAGTCGATAAGGGCTCTTATCGCCTCCCAGCGTCCAAGGCCCCTCAGGCCACTACCACTCGCCGCCATTGATGGCTTCCTCAATGTTCTGGCAACCCTCAATAATCTCATCAAATGACGGCGGGACACCGTACAACATCCCCGCAGACACCATCTTTTGGTAATCTTTACGAAGCTCTACAAGAAGAGCGGCGCCGGGAACTAAACACAGACGATTGGCCAGGCATCCTTCGTAGTTGGCATAAGAGGCATTGAAAAAAACCTGCTTGTGGTGCACAACATCCTCAAACAACGCACGATTGCTGATCGCCGCTCTTCCTGAACAGTGGCCTCCTAATCGATACACATCATACCAATGCCTGGATAGGCGATGCGCATTTTCTTTGAACCTATTGCGATTGCACTCCACGTGGATCAGTGTGGCTTTTTCCCAGAAGGTTCGTTCCGGTGAAAGAACAATGACCGTACATGACGGAAAATTTACATCATTGACATAGGGTGATATGTCCGGGATGAGCCTGTGCTTTTCATTCGGATCAATAACGTTACGACCCCCCAGCTCGATCAAAATACTGCTTGGTAAATAGCCATCGCTGCTTTCAAGAGCAGAAGGATACTGAATCCAGATTTTTTCACCATCATCTGACACATCTACTCGGTACTGATCCGGCCCAGGCAACGCCCTTAATTGAGATTTTACATAGGGTGCCACGATCGCTTTTGCATAGTGACGCACATAACCCTTTAGACGTTCGCCAAATTTTTTAATACCCGCCTTGCTGACACCCTCAGCAAATGGATTAAACTCATCACCAAAACATCGGTAGTCCAACGTGATATCGACATCCTCGGAAAATCGATCAATAACACCATAGATTTTGGATAAAGAGGTGCCGCCTTTAAACGCCATCGGATGTGCATCAGGCATAGAGAACAGGGTCTGCAATGCCCAGCAGACCCATACATCCTTTTCTAATACCCCTGCTTGCTGGCCCATCCTTACAGCGCAGGTTTGAAGAATATCTTTCCGATCAGAGGCTGAGAGATGAAGGAATTGCTCAACCATACTCGGCCACATTGCCTGCTCGTGCCAGCGCCTCTGCCATCCAGGTTGGCATGTCAGTGTTTTTTAATGTTATAAATTCTTTTTCCGTTAGTCCCTCACGGATGGCACTTATCACATCGGCGTTTACATTGTTTTTCCCTAGATACCACAAGGCAGAAAGCGCCAATCCAGGCCGCTTACCTGCCAGAAGAAGCTTCCGGCTGCTGGCATGCCTAAGGCTTACTACCAGATTACCGATGGTAAGTTGCCGTGTGGGCCCGCTAGTGTAAAAAACAGGCGTTGTTGGCATCTGGGTAACCAGCTTGAATCGCCGAGCCGCTTCTGCGCCATGTACCTGAATAGTTTCACCATGATCTTTGGCCATTACCTTGATAATCTTGGCTACGTCCGGCATCACATCACCCACAAAACGACTTTCCTTTGGCCGAACGAATACCCCACGTGTAATTCTCTGAATGACTCCTTCGGTAACAAGGCGGCTTAGTGTCTTGTCGACGGAGGCGCGAGAACCCAATTTGAGCAGCTGGGTGTTTGTAAATGGATTTCCTCGCTGGACTTGCGATACGCGCTTGCGTATGACTTGCATCGTAGACATTAGATTAACTCCTATATGTCAGAAAAGATAGCATACTTTCTGACATATGTAAAATCACCATCACGGCAGTGGACGCCCCAAAACAGTGGCTATTGGGTACTTCTGCAGCAGCACGTGTAGTTCTGAGGCTACCTGTCTTTTAAGTAATCCAATACCGTCTGAGTGATGCTACGCCGAGATTCCAAACTCTTTATGATCTCATCGTGTGTAGAAAGGCGATGCTCTTGATCCGGTAGTACATCACCGGGGACACTGGCCTCGGCATCAACTTGAACTAAGCTAGCACTCCCCTGGCTCGCTAGACTTTGATAAAGCCCCTTAAACCGCAGCCTGCTCTTCAAATAGGCAGCCATAATATGTGCACGTCCACGAATCTGCTCTTTGTCTCTGGTATCTGCTGACCTACATTTCTTCTTGATCGATTGACTAATAAATGTAGCTATTGCCTCGTCACTTCACTTAACAAGCTTGCAACCTGACTAGCAAGGCGGCGCCACAATTTACTTATAATGCGCAAAATCTGAGGCTACTTGTCTTTTAAGTGATCCAGCTCAGTGGCACAGGTCCCTAGATTTTCTTGCATACCCTCGACAATCGATTCGCGCATCCCTGGCACCGATGACAGGTGCAAGGTTTCGTTGATCGCTATCCAGTCATCTTCAGCCAACAAAACTGCATTACTTCGCTTGCCGGTAATAATCACCGGCTGATGGCTGATAGCAGCATCATCGATTAGTTTATACAGATTGGCCCTGGCTTCGGTTACATTTAACGTTGTCATTATAGAATCCTCTAACACAAAGGTAGGTTAATACGCACCTTTGTCAGGCTATGCAATACCCAGGCTCTAACTATCGCAGCTGCCTTATCATCCGACCTATTGCGAAAGATCTAATTCACTCGCTGGATTAGAGTGGCTCTATACCGGCGATAACAGCGCTTATCAATCGCCACAGCCGACTTACAAGGCCAGCGCGACCCCCAAGTCATTATGCTCAAAGGCGCTACTCATACGGCTTATCTCTGTAGGCCGTGCCCTTAAACGGCGGGCTATATCACGCCATTGCGCTGTTGCCTTAGCAACTGTTGATATGATTCCATCGGCGCAGACTTTATCAAGACCAAACCATGAGCCTACATCTCTAACGAGCTCTATAGAACAGGTGCCATCATCATAATCAATGTTGGTGGTCAATATTCTTGGCTTTAAGTCTTGAGGCGTCGGGTTTAAATCGTAGGCTGGAGATAAGGCCCAACCATGCCTGCTTGATTTCAAAAAGCCATGGTTTCTTAGATGATCATCAACGTTGGATATCAGCACATTGAACACCAGCCGACGAAATAATTCTTCTCTGTCCTTTTGGGGCTGGGACCCGTAGGTAGTTAACGCATCAGCAATATCAAGATAACTCCCACCTTCACCATCAATTGAGCCCGTCATAGACATGGCAGACATAAAGGGAATTCGTGCAACCCCTTCACGATCGAAACGTTTTGAAAGAATCACCGGCCGGCTGGCAACATTGATAAGCTCATGATCTGCAGTAACTATTCCGGCCATTTTAGCCAGAGTTAAGGCCACACTTTCCCACGTTTCAATACTATATTCATCGTTCTCTTTGGGAAACTTAGCGATAGACAATTGCCCATGTTGATTGATCACTGACGCTTTAGGGCGAGCCCCGCCCAGTGACGATCCGGGTGCAAAGATCATTTGCAGGTCTTCATCAGTCTCTTCATCCCGCAAAATACGTTCTGTTACACCTAGCAATCGGCCCAGTTCTATCATACTGGGAACACCTTTGCTTATGGGTGCCAAAAACTGATCGGCGGAGGCTTTCTTAAAGCGTAATGCGCCCAACCGCGTCTCATCAGCCACACCTAACAAATAGTCGGCTTCAAATAATGTGCGTGGTGTCCTACCCTCTCGATCAGCTTGCCTACGTTCAGCCCGGCGCATCAACCTTCGGCCCCATTGATCGGGGGCTGAGTCACCTAAAGTACCAAACATGCCTTGGCCACGCGGTGGCACAAATACACCTCGACCTACTGTTAAAGACGCGTCAATGGAAAAATGATCCGCTGAACCCACCCAACTGTCATGATATTGAAAAGACACCCTTTCTTGTCGGCGGCCAGGCTGCCTGCGTAACACGCCTACCGGGCGATCAACGCCACGCCATTGTAGGCATACATCAACCTCCTTCATGGCGATCACTCTGTGACTTATTAATTCGTGCACGCTTAGGCAGAGCCGCTGCGGTTAACTCTTGGCCAACAGCATCCTTACCTGGATCCGCTAATGCTAGCAAGTCACCTAACAGGCCTAGGGCTTGCAGTGTTGCTGCATATATTCCGATACTGACGGCCGGGTCACCTTTTTCAAGCCGAGATAAGGTAGGCCTAGACGTGGCTGCTCTTTCTGCCACCACACTCATGGGCAAGCGGCGTTTGAGCCTGGCTTCACGTATATTGGCTCCAAGCTGCCTGAGTGTTTTTCGAACCGCGGGTGAAGGTAGATGTGACAATGGCATAATTGTAATCTATGTTTAACCTAATTAAGTATTAGTGCAGCATCTATTTTACACTTTTGTACGACCAAACATCAAGTCACCACTCCCTCAAACGCAATCCTAAGTAACCCTATAAGCTCGCGCTCACTATCACTAAGGCTTCCAATATCCAAGAAGCGTTTGTTACGCTCATAGATCGAATGGGCCTCAATAGGCGATAGCTCATCAACTCCCTGCACATGCCATGCAAGCTCCTTTAGCTGGGGATAGTCCGCTAGCAAGAGACGAACAGGTAGCCTACTGACTCTGCCACTCTTAGCCTCATACCCTACATCACCTTTTGCTGACAGATGAAGACGTAGGTCTAGAGCGCTCATTACATTCAGGTAGGCACCCATACTCACTGTGGGCTCACCCTTTTCAATACGATGCAGTGTCACCCGAGATATGCCCGCTGTCTCGGCGGCTGCATTGGCCGTTATCTTAAATGACTTACGATGCTGCCTTATCAGCTGGCCAATTGTGGTGAGCTGACTAACCGCGTCATCTGATATTTTTTTTATATTTTTCTTCATAATGTTTCATATAATATACATAACTACAATTATGTCAATTATATGAAACATTATTAGTCTTTTATTCAGTTCAGATGCTTATAGCAATTGATCACAGCGCTTATCGCTTCCCAATCATTACCCTCAAGGCTAATGGGTTCAGGCATAATAAAGCGTTAAATAACCCTTCCAGCAGCACCCTCACACTCAGCCTATATCAATGAACTGACGGGTCGAAGGGTTAGCCTTTCCCACCCGGCCAGAGGCCCTTATTTAGAACTCTAAGGCCTGTGACAACTGATGGTAGGGGATGGCATTTACGCCGTTACTGAGTTGAAGCCCAGCGCCATTGTAGACAACTAGGCTTTTATGGCAGACACCTTTTATGCAAAAAATAACTTCAACTTCTTTATTACATAATTTTAACTATGCCTCATCAAGTCAATTTTTGCGGTTCTGCTCTAGATCTCTGGCTAACCATACCTTAATCAATGACTGATAAGGCATATCACGCCTATTTGCCTCTATTTTAATTTGATCGAGCAATCCTTCTGGAAGTCGTAAAGAAATAGTCTTCGTCGAGAGTTTTAAATTAGGCAGTGAAGCCCGTTCAGCTTTCACCCAATCAATATAATCTGTTGATGGTTGAGTTTCCCAAAATAACCGCTCTTCGGCCTCTGAAGTAAATTTAGGTATCTGCTTAAGCTTGCTCATAAATATCTCTCTCTTTACGGTGCATATCACGAGCTGATATCACACGAATCAGCCTCCCCTCCAAACGCACAGTAAACGTTATATGCAACAGTCTCTCAGAATTAGTCTTACCTAGGGCATGGTTACGTTCTTCAGTCTGGCTATGCTTCACATCAGCCAGCACTAACAATGGACAGTTAAAGAACATCTGCTCAGATTCCGCCTGACTGACGCTGTGCTTATCGGAACTCTTGCGTGCATTACCCTCGTCCCAATCAAAGCCTTCTATATTCGATAAGCGCATTATTTTAGTATATTACCATAATATACATAAATCAATTTTCCAAGCTTTGTTGGATCCGAACATGCCCACCAACAAATAGGAGTATCCTTCACAATGTTCACTGATCAAGGAGCACTGTTAACGAATAACAGTTAACGCTATTTCCGTTGCCTTGTTAATGATCGATGTTGGGGCCTTTTCAACAAAACTGACATTTCGACTTGCAACATCCAAGGATCGCAATTGGTACATTAATACCACACCATTGGTGGCTGTTCCCTGCAGTGGTATCTCCAGCGCCATACCACGGACGGTATTAGTAATGGGAGCAACTATCGAGAAGCCGGTATGGTCATTAAAGGACTGTCTTGATATCACAAGAGCAGGACGTCGTTTGATTATTTCTTTGCCTGCGCTAGGGTCAAAATCCAGTAGTACAATATCGCCTTTATCGGGCACATACCTAGGCATTAGATTTCTCGACCACTTGGCTTGGCATCTATCCAATCCTGATCGTCTTCAAGTATCCTAAAGCTCTTTTTTGGACTCTCAGCTAAAAGATCCTCTAGTGTCATGGGCTCATCGACCAATGTCATTACCAGCGTCCCTGCCTTAGCCTCAATATTGACTCTGTCTCCCAGCGCAATCCCGGCTGCATCAAGCATAGGCACTGGGATAATGGTTCCTGCAGAGTTTCCCCATTTGCGAATATTCGTTTTCATTACGGCACCCTTTAGTTAAACATGGTTTATACTATCAGCGCCATGAGGTTTATACAAGGTTTAAACCATCCCGCTTGGATGCCGATAATAGCCATTATCAAGGCCTAAGCCTCAGAACTCTCAATCAAGGCCTTGAGGTAAGCCTTGATTTTAGGGTCCTGCATACCCACAGCAACATTAGCCCCCAAGAAGCCCTGCTTGTTGCCGCAGTCAAAGGTCGCAGCATCGGTCTCAAAAGCATTTAGCCCCTCACGCTTTAGCAGCTCATCCAGCGCATCCGTCAGCTGAATCTCACCACCAATGCCTACACCTGTATTCTCTAACAGATCAAGGACACTGTTTGGCAGCACGTAGCGACCAAGGACCGCCAAGTTGGAGGGTGCATCCGCAGGAGTCGGCTTCTCAACCAAGCCCCTGAGCTTGACGCTCTTAAAGGGCACTGTCGTTTCATCACCCAGATCTGCGATGCCGTAATTTTCAACCCTATCTGATCCCACAGACTCAACCATCACCTGGCCGATGCCGGTGTCATTCCAGGCCCCTACCAACTGAGCAAAGCTATAGTTTTTTCCCCTGGATGTTTTGTCCAAAACCAGCACATCTGGAAGCAGTACCGCGAAGGGTTCGTTATTGAGAAGGTGCTTTGCACAGAGTACCGCATGCCCAAGGCCCAGCGCATCACTCTGCCTGATGGAGGTCACCTTGACCCCTTCGGGAAGAATGTTCTTAACGGTACCAAGAATCGTTTCTTTGCCCTTCTTCTCTAACCGGTGCTCAAGCTCATAGTGAGCATCAAAATGATTTTCAATGGCCTCCTTTCCGCTTCGGGTGACCAATATAATCTCGGTGATACCCCCAGCAATCGCCTCCTGAACCACGTGCTCAATAATGGGTCGATCATAGACCGGCAGTAATTCTTTGGGGATCGCCTTGGTCGCTGGCAGCATACGGGTACCAAGTCCTGCGACAGGGATAACCGCTTTTTTGATCTTAATGGTCATAGTCTACCACCTGCGTTAATGAGAGCGACATAGGGTCTAATCATTATCAACCACCCAACACTAGATGCCAAATTGGGTCTTTATCTTATCAAACTGCTGCGCCTCAAGCCGGGGACCAAACTGCGCCACGACTCTGGCGGCACAGTCATTGGCAAGATCCGCTGCCCAGGCATAATCTCTTCCAGAGGTGATGGCGTATAAAAAAGCACCGGCAAACATATCACCGGCGCCGTTGGTATCAACTGCTATGGCCTCAACGCCAGCCGACTGATGCATTATTTCCCCATCAAAGGTCATTGCACCCCTGGCGCCATCGGTGATGGCAAAGGTCTTGGTGTACTGCTTCAAACCCTCGGCCGCCTTCTCAAGAGACTCCGTCCCCGTAATGGCCATGGCCTCGTCTTTGTTACAGAAGATTAGATCAACACCACCGCCTATGATCTCTCGAAGCGCATCACCAAACACGGCGACCACAAAGGGATCTGATAGGCTGAGCGCGACCTTGACTCCGTTAGCCTTGGCAAGATCAACAGCCGTCTTAGTGGCAATGGTACGGGCCTCATCAGTGACTAGGTAGCCCTCAACATAAAACCATTCGGAATCTGTTAGCGCAGTCTGATCAATTTCTCGCTCAGATAAGGCCTCACTGGCACCCAAAAAGGTGTTCATGGTCCGTTCAGCATCCTCCGTCACCATCACCAGGCACTTGCCGGTGATACCCGGCTCCTGACCCGCCGTATGAAAGTCTACACCCGCCTCTTTTAGATCATTAATATACAGTGCACCATCACTGTCATCGGCGACCTTGCCACTAAAAAAGGTTCTGGCACCCAAGCTACTGGCTGCGACCACTGAGTTACAGACCGAGCCTCCGCACTTGCGCTGTAATTTAATATCTTCAGACGCCAACGCGCCCAGTAATTCAGACTGCCGCGCCTCATCCACCAGGGTCATTACACCCTTGTCGATACCGGCACTGGCTAGAAATGCATCAGACACCTCAACCTCGGTGTCTACCAGCGCCGCGCCGATGCCATAAATATTGTATGTTGCCATTGTCATCACTGCTCTTTGTTAGGGCTCTCTGTTAGGACTCGCTGTTAGGACTCTCTGCTAGGGCCCTGTTCTTGCTTGTCGTGATCCTGATCTTGCTGACGCTTAACCTCTTCCTGAAGCTGGGCAATCTCTTGTTGTAGTTCGTTATATTCACGTTGCTTTCTGATTAAAAATCGCGCCGTGATGGCGGCCTTCTCGACAAATCCCTTTGGGGTAAGTAGGTAGGCGTAGCCCCACTTGCTGTTGGAGCGCTGAAAGTTGTCCAGCTTGACCCAACCGACATCAATTAATGACTTTACCAGGTAGTGGGTCTTGCCCAAGCTAACGCCCAGCTCCTCCGCCAGCTGACGCTGGGTTAGGTCGGGTTGCTTCTCAAGTAATTTGAGTATGCGATATTCAAGTTCTTGGTTTACCATACTAGCAAAAGGGACTCATTATTTATTGGTTCAGGCAGGCTACCGCAGGACTCTGTAGCAACAGATTCCTAGTCAATGGATAGACCCGATCAAAAAGAGGAGACATACCTCTGTTCAACTAATGAACAGAATAGCATAAATGAATAGAAATGTCGTTTTATCGTTCAGGAAGACTAGTGTGCGGACGCGACCGATTGTTTTAAGCCTTGACGCCCCAAAGCAAAGAAAATAACACCATAGACGAGGAACTGCGCAAAAAACACCCACAGCCAAGTATCCGACGTTAGAGGCCACCATTGCTGTAAATAACCCACCAACGCAATACCCGAGGTAGCACCGGCAATTGACAAGCCCGTAGCAGAGTTGGCGGTGTTTTTAGATTTAAATACACCCTGAAAAAATCGATTGACTCTGTTATGCATGTGATCATTATCCGGCGCCATGATAGACGCACCCTTAAGCAACCGCCGAGCAATACTCACTGAAAAATCAACGCAGGGATAGAAGTACAAAACAGCCAAGAATGAAAGAGAAAAAAGATTGAGACTGTAGGCCCCAAGAGAACTGAGAACTATGGCTGCTCCAATACCATAGGATCCTGCATCGCCTAGAAAGAGGCGCCCAGAGATTACGTTAAACATCACGAACAAGGAGGCTGTATAGAACGCGGCATCATGAGTAATACCCGGAAGCTCAGCGGCGTAAATATAGGCGGCGATAGCATAGATACCCGGCACTAGCCCGTTAGCTCCGTCAACGGTATTGACCGCATTAATAAAGCCAACCGAGAAAAACAAGCACAAAAGCAGGCCAATCAAGGGAAAACTGAGCAACCAATCAACGCCCGGAACACCAATACTAGACGGAACAAATTCAGGCACAAGCAAGAAAACAAGCATTAAAATCAGCCCTTTACAAGCCAACCGAAATCGGGGTGACAAGCTATTATTACGTAAATCTTCCATCAACCCGAGGCTGAAAATGGCGAAGGTACCAAGCCAAACCGGCCATATTAGCCCCGCAGATGGCAACGCGTCAGAACCAAGAGACCCAGTCACCCAGAAGAAGCCAATGGTAGTAAAAATCCCCACGAAGATCGCAATTCCACCCAACCGAGAACCCTGAATTTCAGCAATACCATGCTTTTCTGCCGAGTCAGAGGCATAATTTTGCAGCGTCATCCACTGCATCATCAACACAATTGATAGACCAATAATACCGAAAAGCGCAGTCGACAATAAACTCATCAAAGCCAGTTTGTAGAGTTCCCTGCGAGAAAGTATAAAAGTATCCACATTAATCCTTACGAAATAACCAGCTAAAAATTACTTTATTAATAAGTTGAAAATTATTTAATCACCATCAGTACCACCAAAATAACTAGCTTAGACAAAATAACCCGCTTAGTTTTACTGTTTGCGCCCATAGTGCATCACTAGCACCCACAGCACTGACAACATACCACCCAACAGGGTGCCCAAAATACAGATCAAGGCCCGCTTTGGCTGCGATTTTTCCTCAGGCACCATACTGGGGCTAACAACCACAAAGGCATAATCGGGGCTGGCTTCCGCCAACATCTTACTCTTTATCTGTTCCTCAATAATGGTGTAAAACACCTCCTGCATCTCGGCGATATTGGTTTTTTTAATTTGCGCCTCTAGGTACTTAATATTACGGGTTACCTTGGCCATTTTACGCTTTTGCATATAATCATTGATCGCAGCAACATAAAGATCGAGCCACTGCTTGGCGATCTGTGGTGAGTAGTACTCTATAGACACCGACAGCAAACCTGACTTTTTATTCTCGGATACGGCTAATTTCTCAGAAAATTTCTCGAATAACTTCCAGCTACTTGGCGGTCCAAGTTCTCCAGTGTCGTCATCCTCAACTAACCACTGATTCTTTGATACATCGTAAATATCACTATCAATCTGTAGCTCATTCGAGCCTTTGTTCCACCCATCAGCCGCATAGACCTCAACGGCCAGCTTGTTGCTTTCGATAAAGCCGTCAATAAAGTTCCAAGACTTCATGATTTCTTGCGCAACTTGCGCCTCACTGGTCTCGCCGCCACCTAAACTGACACCCGCCATGGCAGCAAGTCCACCCAACTGCCCCAAGGCACCAGAGAGTCCCCCTCCGGATGACTGTGCAGGAGACAGTAAAGCGGTGGCCTTGTATTGGTCGGGCACTGACAATGCATAAAAGACCGACGTAATGGCAAAGACCGCGGTAATGGCAAGGATCTTAATTCTGCCGGCCCAAAGAATACCAAATAGTTCCCGCAGGTCTATTTCATCGTCATACTGGCTCTGCATGCCCTGGTCTGGGGTATTGTTATTCCGGTGAGCACTCATTATTTAGTCACCAATATCATTGAGGCCAAACCAGAGGTGGTATTAAAGATCACCTGGGTAACCTCACGCCATAGCGTCAAGTTGTCTGTATATCCTGCATCTATTGGCACAACGATAGTGTCACCGGGGTTCAGTGAAGCATTACCGCCCGCAAAACGAAACCAACTGGTGGTTGGTCGCAACACCGAGCCGTCGGCCCTAATAATGTAGAGGTCTTTAACTTCGGCACGTGCAGTCAATCCCGCGGACAGGCCTAAGTAATCATTCAGATCTAACCCCGCCTGAAAAGTATGGGTACCCGGCCGTCGTATCTCACCGACTACCGTTACCGTAGAATTTTGTTCTGGTATGCTTAAAGTGTCACCATCCTCCAGGACTATATTGGCTAAATAATCACCACTCATGGCCGCTTCGACGTCCACTAATAATCGCCCTGAACCCTCGAAATTTTCTAATATTTCCGCAATGGATTCAATTTCCGCAATACTAACTTTGTTCTTTTCTTTGGTTAGCTGAGAGGCTGCAAAATCACGAATAATTGATTGGGCAAACTGCTTAGATCTGATGCTTTCTAATTTAGATATAGACGCTCGAGAAAAAACGGCGCCCGCCTGGAATGCTGTTTGGGTAAGGCCACCCGCACGCCCAATAATATCAGTAAGCGTTTCGTTCTTCCGAATCCGATACACCCCTGGAAATCTTACCTCTCCTTCAAGAGTGACGGCATTGGTAGGATTCCAATCTGGCAGCTCTTGCACATTTAAATGGTCCCTTGACTGCAGCACCGTGCCTGAATCTGAGGCTAATTCTACGCCCAAATTTACATTTCGGTATCTGCTCAAAACATCCCTGCTTTTCCCAATATACAGGCTCCTCAGCTCTGCAGAATCAAGGTAAGCACTATCCTTTAAGCCACCAGCCGCTGCTACTAATTTAGCGACGGTATCTTTGCTTCCTAAGGGGTAGTCGCCTGGTAGCTTAACCGCACCAGAAATCGAGACAATTTGCACTGGCTCGCCGTTGCGCGCCTGAGTCTTTAATTTTTCAATCACAGGCCCAAGTAGCTCTAGCCGTTCGACTGACTTTAATTCAGCTTTCGCTCTGGCTTTATTTTCGGCTTCCAATCTGGCTTCAATTTGTGCTTCAGTTTCGATAGGGGTATAAGCTGCAGCAATATATGTAGAAACATCAGAGTTAGTATTAGTATTAGTATTAGTATTAGTATTAGTATTAGTATTAGTATTAGTATCAGTATCAGTATCAGTATCACCGCTTTGCATATTCTTTAGTCTTTTTTCAAGCCTAGATAACTGTTCCTTCGTTGTATCCAGAGCCGAAATTTCGGCGACACTAGGGAGCCCAAAAATAATTATTTTATCTCGCGGGGCGGTCAAAATATTATCTTTAGAATTGACATCACCTAATGCAGATGCCAAATCAATCTGTAGGACCTCAATATCTAATCGGCTATTTTTCTGCCTAACAACCAACCCGTAACCCAGGTCAGCGTAGGGCTTTAAATCGCTCGCCACAGACGAAATTAAATCAGAAATTCTCTGGCCTTCAATCCAACCATAGACCCCCGGTCGCACCACCGCCCCCTCTAAGGTTACTGCGTTTTCTAGATTATCCGTGCTCTCTGGCACCCTTATCTTGTCGCCATTACGCAGACCTAGCATTGCACTTTGATGCTCAGTTAAATCAATATTTTTAGCGCCAGGCAATGACTTGCCTACCGCTTTGCTCACCACGGCAATAGCAGAACTATAGGCATCTTGATTTAAACCACCCGCCATTGCCACTGCATCGGCAATAGACTCACCATCTATAAACTCATAGATCATCGGCCGTTTCACAGCCCCCTCAACGGTAACAACACCGGCAAAGGGTGGAACAAAAACCACATCACCTGATTGCAGCCTAAGATCACCACTGGCATCGCCTTTTAATAACAGCTGGTACACATCAAAAGTCTCGACCGTAAGGCCGTTGCGCTTGACCTGAATATTACGTAACGAGCCTATATCACCAATACCACCGGCTTGGAACAACGCTTGAGTTATAGTGGTCAATGCTGACACGGAGTAAGCTCCGGGTATCGCCACCTCGCCCGCCATAAAGATATTAATGGCGCGCAAACGCCCCATTGAAATAGTTGCCTGGGCACCCAATAGTTGATCTGTCACGCGAGACTGAATTAATTCTCTAGCATCCTCGTAGGTTAATCCCCCGACACTAAATGGACCTAATTTAGGGAAATTAATCATGCCATCTCGAGTCACTTGCAAATCGTACTGGTTATTTTCGGTGCCAAAGAGCTGGACAACCAGATTATCACCCGCGCCCAACCGGTAATCACCCGGCACACTGGCATCGTCCGTTGGCGCGAACGTACTGACCTCAGTATCGAAAAGAGACAGACCGTAGCGCTCATCTTCTCTTTTCTCCTGGACCAAGTACTTTTCAAATTCATTCACCAGCTTTTCTTGGAGTAACCTTCGATCTTCTTGCCACTCTTGATCTGTGCGACCTAAACGCTGTTGCTCTATTGCCTTGCCAGGCATCGCCAAGACGGAGGCTGGACTGCCAGCAGATCCACCGCCCATAATTTGATCAAGATCAACGCCGTACTGTGTAGCCAATGCTTCCTGTTGAGCGCGCGGCATACTTTGGAATTGCGCCATCATTTGCGGGCTAATGGTTTGCGCTGAAACACCCACTGAAAACAAGGCCGCGACAACCAACAACCCCTTTAAAAATACCCTCGACGCACCTATGAAGGTAACCCAAACAGCGGTCCCATTTGAATAGCACAAACTGCTCGACCGTTTCCTAAGAAAAACATTCATTTTTTATATAACTCTCTTTAATTATTAAGTCGCAACCGCAACATCATAAGGGTTGAGTCTACCACCTGTTCAATATCTGTAATTTGGCCCAGACTATCAACCAAAATCGTGTTTGTATAGGCCTGCTTGCCACTACATTGCTGTTCAAAACGCACCCCAGCCTCTGTGTTTGCCTTTAACCATGGATCACATAGGTGAGTCGCGACGACCTGACCCTGAACGACGAAGGACCTTTCACGGCCCGAATCCTGTATTTCCCAAGCAGGGGTAAAACTGCTCAAACCACTGACTTTAGTGATACGCCAACCATCAAATGAGATGGCATCGGAATTATTAACAAATACCGTCGCCTTTTCAACTGTCACTGGCTGCACCGCGGCAGAATAACCCCCAAACTGAACGGTCCAACGAGAAACAGGCAAGGCCTTAGAGTCTGGGAAAAAGGCATTTAGTGCCGAGCTTAACTGGCTTGATTGCACAGCAACGTACTGGCAACCACCGAGCGCTAAAAGTAGTAACAAGGCCGTTATTCGTATCAGCGACATCAGGGCACCATCCTACTGGTTAAGTCACTAAAGGCGTCATACCGCGCACTTCGAATGTCCCACCAAATATTACCACTAAAGTCTTCCAGACGCTGACCCCCGTCTCGCTGAATAGGGCGGATGCGGGTATTGTAACTGCCCCGCGTATTACGACCAAAAAGCCCATCAAAAGGTATCTTAAAGAACATACCCTTGTCAAAACTGCCCTCACCAAAATCTTCTGCAGAAACATCAGTTATTGTCGCCCAAAGACCCACCATAAAGCCATTATTAAAGGTCCGTCTCACCTCTAGGGTTGCCCCTATATCTTTAGCCAAATATTTCCCAGCATGCACCGCCACATCAAAATTATAAATTGGAGTTGCCCAATAGACACTAGCAAACGCCGTAGCCGTCTGATAATCAAAGTGTTTGAAACTCTTATCATAGTCCCGCTGGCGCACCCAGCTGGCGCTAAGACCATAAGCTAGGCGTGACTGGGAGGGCTGATAAAGCACCTCACCACCGAGTCCGCTGTACATTTCCTCTAAGACGCCGCCAAACACTCGATAATGCAGTCCTTTATGTGCACTGCCTCGTTTTTCTAAGTATAAAAAATCTAGCCCAGTATCCCCTTCTATTAGATAATTAACCACATCTGACCGCACCTGAGTTAACGCAGAACCTGAGTTACGCCTACCACTCTCATCAAAGTTGTTAGTAATATCAAAGCCATAGGCAGCCTTTAACGTCCAAGACTGTGGCAAGGCCACGCTCGCTCCCAACTTAGTATACAGCTGATAGCGTGCAGGATCATCGGGATCAAACAACTGAAGGCGGGTACCCACACCCACATCAAAAAATACCTTTTTTTGCACAAAACTGGTCTTTCTTTGTGGAGATACTAAACTGCGGCCTGGTAAGACGCTAATTTGTCGCTCCAACAGCTGCTTACTCTGCCCATACGCCAACGAGGGCCTTCGTATCTGTATAGTTTGCACTCGATGGCCGGCCTCTTCGGCAACAATTCTGAAGGTATTAACGGTCGATGGCAAGTGCAGGTCGGCCAACACTGCCATTTTAGCAATAGCATCAGCCCAGACCGGGTATTGATCGTTGCCCATTACCAGTATGGCCGTGTGTGAAGCTGGCTCAATGCTCGCCTCTAACAGAAATAAGCCGGAGCGCTCCACATCAAACAACAGAGTGTCATACCAATCTCGAAAAGTTAGCTGCGACGGCAAATCTTGGGGGGCCATGTCTAAACTAGATATAAATATGGGTGTTGGTCGTCTCGGGGTAAGGGATTTAGTGTCCAGAGCCGCTGAAAGTTCAATGCCCCATTCCTGTTCGTGCTGGCGTGACAAAGATAGCGACACACCCGGTAAGGCGTCCCATTTAATGGCAGCGCTCCAGGGACTTTTAGGCCTTAGCCCTCCTTGCCGAACTTCAAAATCATATTGATCGGGGTTGTATTCGAGCATTAGTGATACCGGCAGAGAGTCTGGCTGGTATTGCACACCACCAAAAAACCCCGCCTTCTTACCACTAAAAAAGGTGCCACTTGATAGCTCTCCACCAAGGCCAACGTCAGTCTCGCGCACTGCAAATCGATCTGACAGCTGAATCAGTGGATTGCTTATATCACCATTACCAGCTAACCGGCCCCAGCCTAACCCTAGAGTGAAGTCAAAATCACCCACAGCCTTGGACGCTACTAGATACTCTGAACCCCACAACCCAGTTCCGACTAAATCTCGAATGCCTACCGCGACCTGAGGAAGGTAGTCTTGCTCTTGCCACAACCGGACCTTTGCTTCGTAATTGCGATCATAACTATAAATAGCTCTATTAAACCCAGTATAGCGAAAGGTTCCTTCTAGCCAGGGTGTCGCTTGATAGGTAATAGAATAAGACTTTGTTCTTGACTGAATTGCGGCGGTAGTGGTCAGGGTCCCGTCGGCAGACATACGGGCCGTTGGCGTGTCAATTAAGCCGGTGACGCCAAAGTCGGATGCTGATAGTGGCATACCATAGATGGCGAACAAAAGTATCAAAAAGGCTCTAAACATCGGATTTTAAACTTTCACTGCGTTGATGTTAAAAAAGGGCATCATAGATGCCCTTTTTTACTAACTTAACACTTAACACTTAACACTTAACAATCTTAGGTTCCAGTTGTAGTACTGGTCGCCGTAGTTGTTGTTGTGGCTGGCGTAGTAGTAGTAGTAGTAGTTGCAGTGGCCGCAGTAGTTGCAGTGGCCGCAGTAGTTGCAGTGGCCGCAGTAGTTGCAGTGGCCGCAGTAGTTGCAGTGGCCGCAGTAGTTGCAGTGGCCGCAGTAGTTGCAGTGGCCGCAGTAGTTGAAGTAGCTGGCGTAGGCGTAGGCGTAGGCGTAGGCGTTGGCGTTGGCGTTGGCGTTGGC
>Ga0222634_1000108_pt1 | contig 48353 bp, 57 predicted proteins | sample AntAcemetageno50_FD_179807 | JGI IMG/M metagenome (GOLD analysis project Ga0222634, IMG submission 179807) | Saline water microbial communities from Ace Lake, Antarctica - #50 | ecosystem: Environmental > Aquatic > Non-marine Saline and Alkaline > Saline | place: Antarctica: Ace Lake | collected... | reverse complement strand
TACTCCTCCCCCCGTACCGACTCCGCGCCACAGCGCACCGAGAGCCGGTGGTGGCAAGCGCCACCTCTCCTACATCCAGCGCCCCGGTGGACCTGATCCGAGCAGTGGTGGAGGTGATGACGGAGGCTTCGGACGCATCTTCGCGGGCCTCGGAATTGTGATGGCGATCATCGCCTTCATTGGCCTGCTTGTGTGGGGCTTCACGGCTCACGAGGTGGACGGACAGGTTGCATCTTTGACCGGCACCTCCACGGCTCAGGAGTACAACTGGACGCAACGTAGCGACTCGGATTGGGCGCGCAACCTCCGTGACTCGAGCAGCTACTCCCCTTCCAACGGGAAGAACTCCGGCGAGCGTGCGGGTGAGGACGTCGGCTACTGCCGCATGAAGGAAGACCCGAGCGACACCTACGTGTGTGGCACGACCACTCAAACGGTGCCCGACGTGTGCGTGTGGGTAGACACCACGAGCATCGACCAGAGCTCCTGTACAGATGACGGTGCTGGGGGGTTCAACTGCGGCTACATCCAAGCGGAGGATTGCACGGCTCAGCCTGACATCATCGTGGATGTGATGTGCAACCGAGAGCATCGGTACTGCGACTACACGTACTACGCCTGGGCAAGCGGGACCAACCACAGAGTGACCTTCACCGGCCACACCATCAACGATCCGACCGCCCGGACCAGCGGCACGCGCCATGTGGACTCCCCGCGCCGGATTTACACGGTGGGCGTGAGCTACATGGATGGTGCCGAGGTTGGATCAGGCTCCATCAACGTAGAACGCGCCGACTACCTGAACAGGAACGTTGGAGACACCGTACCTGTGATGCTCAACAACTTCGGCAGCGTTAGCTTCCAGTAGGACAGACATGGAACCCGTAACGATCATCCTTCTCACCATCGGCGGCATCGGCTCCCTCCTCGCGGCGGGAGCGGGTGGTGTAGCGGTGGGCGTAGCTGGGGCAAAAGCCTCAATGCCCGAGCCCGAGCCCGTGGACTCTGACCCGGTTGGGGCCATCCGTCTTCAGGAAGACCTCGACTACGCCCAGCGTCGGTTGGCGGATGCTCATGAAGACCTGGCGCGTGCCGGGGGTGACCGGGACCGCTACAGGACGATGGCTGAATCTCACGACATTCACATGCCGGAGGTAGCCGAGACTCAGATGGTGGAACGGAGCGTGTGGAAAGACCGCCGCTACCGTGCCCACCCACGAGACATCCTCACCAACCTCGCAACGGACCTGGAGGAGTACGCAGGATCTGACCTCACGCTCACCATCTCCATCTCAGGCAAGGGTGGCTGGGCAGACCATCTCAAGGAGCGATGGTTCAAGACCGAGAGCCAGCGTGATCGCTACGGGCACTACAAGGAAGTGAAGGTGCCCATCAAGGAGATCAAGGGATTCACCTTCGAGGGACCGCCAGACCGAGTGATCGACCACCTCCGCACCCTCCTCACGGATGACGACACGGGCCTCGTGACCGTTGCGGCGGTTGACTGTATGGACACTGCGTCAGGCTCCGACCGATTCGTAGGCCCGACCGACAAGATTGCCCTCGCGGGCAAGCCTTCCGCCAGGAAGGCGACCGTGGTGCCTCAGGCGAAGTTCTGGAGGGACTCCGACTCCCCGCTCCTCGTGAAGGCGAAGCTCACCGTGCGCGAAGAGGTGAAATCCCCACCCGCGCCGGAGGTGCAGATCGTTGAGGTGCTGGTGGTTCAGGAGCGCATTGTGGAGCGCATCGTTGAGAAGCCGGTGATTGTGGCCGTGCCCTCCGGTACGGAGCAGGACTTGTGCGGCCACACCCGCGAGGAGATCTCAGACCTCATCTCCGTAGAGCTTGAGCTTGCTCAGCTTGAGGGCGGACTCAAGCGAGTAGCGACGGCCTCACTCGCAAGAGCGGAGGCCGAAGTAGAGGCGGCACGTCCGGCTGATGGTGTAGACGAGAGGCTCAGGAGGGCTCGGGCAGCGTCCCTTGCTCGGCAGCCTGGATCCTGATGAGTAGATCAGGCGTGTAGCGATCCGCCAACAGCAAGGAGGCGGAAGGCAACGCGCGGGTTTCAGCCTGGAGCTGCTCCTCATCATCCATGAGGATCGCGGCACGGCTGTGAACCGTAGGCCCGGATTCCACAACTGGGGGCTCGAGGTACGGCTCCGGGTTCGTGTTGGCGAGGCTCTGCCAGTGCGCCATGACTCCGGGGTGTACGCCGCTACGGGACTCGTCGATGAGTTCCTGAGCGCGCTCCTTCATCCACGGTGCCCACGAGGCCTCGTACTCAGTCACCTTCTCCGCAGCAGTTCCGTACTGCGGATACATGAACTGGTCAGCGGAGAGGATGGCGAAAGGTCCCTTCAGGGAGCGGACGCCACGCATGAAGCTCAGCCCGGCCCAACCCGCCTGGAAGCCGCTGTTACCCATCTGGCCCGCGCCGTAGTTGAACGCTGCCTGGGCAATGAGACCCAAGGCCGCTGCCGAGGTGTTGTAGTCGTGAGGGTGCTCGATGGCGCTCTTGACGTAGGCGAGGAATTCAGCCTCCGTCTCGGGCCACGGTGCAGGAGCTTCTGGGTCAAACGGCATCAAGGTTCTCCGGGTAGGAAGGTACCCATCAAACACCAAGAACCATCAAGTCACCTTTCGAGAGCTACCTTCTTGCCGTGGTTGCGCTCATCCTTCACCCAACGCCAGAAGCGTCCGATGGGGAACGCTTTGTGCTCACCCTCGCGGTAGAAGCCCGGTCGAGGGTAGTGCTTCTTGTAGGCCCCGATGGCTTCCTCTACAGAGTCGAAGCCGATCATCACCTTGTCCTCATCGAACCCGCCGTCAGGCATGTGCTGGTGAATGACAAGCACGAGTGAGCTGTCGTGGTTGGGGCCAACGTACACGTCAAGCAGGTCGCCGTCTGTGGCCTCTGTCCCCCTGATCTCGCCGTAGTGGTGGTGCATGTAGCGCCTCCACTTCTTGCCTTCAGGGTTGGTCTTCTCGCGGTACTGTCCGGCCTTGACCTCAATGTCAATCTCAAGCCCTTGGAAGTCCACGTAGCCAACGAACGGCTTCTTCTTGGCTGGCTCGACCTTCACCTTGTGGAACGAGTGCGGCACCTCAACGATGCCATCGTCAGAGGCTACACGCGCGGGACTCAGACGCATCCGAGCCGCCACGTTCGCAAGGTGGTTGATTGTGTCCTGGGTTACCATTCGTCCACCTCGATCTCATCCTCATCGTCAAATTCATCATCCTCATCGTCGTAGCCGTCGTCATTGACGTGGTACTCAACGCGGTAGGCGCTCTCTGCTGAGGCGCTCCAATGCGCAATGCTGTTGCCAGCCTCTTGTGAGGACTCACGGTAGGCGAGTTCATTGTGTCGCTCGCTCCGCACGTCAGGGAACACCATGTCTGCCATGTGCCGGTCCCTTTCACTGTCGACGCCATGTACCTGGCCGTAGGTCGGTGGAGCCTTCTTGGGGAGTGCGGCTTGTACCTCGCGCCAGTTGTCCTTCACCCACTGCATGATCATGCTGCCGGGGATTTCCTTCTTGGTCCGCTTGCGGAGTTGAAGGTTGATGCGTGAGCTGAAGCTCTTGCCGTCAACATACTCGTACTCCACGGTAGCGCTCAACACCTTGCGGATCACATCGTCGGGGCTGATCTTCCCGAGCATCAGCTCCTTGACGTAGGGGTCAAGAGCGCGCAAGCCCTTGTTCATCATCCGTCGCAGGTACTTGTCCAGCAGGCTCACCATCCCGCGCGGGGTCTTGGCAAAGTCGTCCTGGCCGAGGGTGCTCACGGTGTACTTCTTGTCCTCGAAGCTCACCTTCACCTCAAGCATCTTCAGGGCCTTCCACGAGTCCTCGCCACCGTCAGGGTCAAACTCGCCCTGGAGAGTGTACTCACCGCTGGCAATGGACCCCCACTCATTCCAGGTGATGTCAGCGCCGGGCAGGATGTTGATCACGGAGTGCTTCGCAGCTTTCACAGCCACCGCAATCGCGGCCATATGCGCCGGGTCAGGCTTGCCCCGTGATCCAGAAATAGTCGCAATGCCCTCCGGAGTAAGTAGTGCGAGAACCTGCTTGAACACCTTGCGGCCATCAGGCATGTCCTTCTGTCTCCGGAACAGGTCCTTCATTCCGCGTGTTCCAGCAACGTTCGGGTACACAAGGCAGTCTCGAGTCTTGCTCGCGTTTGACCACCCGCCCACTTCCATCTTCACGATGGTGTACTTGCCTACCTTGAGCCGGTGGTCCACTACGGACCCCATGGAGATGCTGCTGTCAATGTGGATGTTCGCCCGCCTCCACTTCTTCTGGAACAGGTTCTCCAGCTCAATCATCCAAGGCTCTGGAGTGGTGGATACCTGACTCCCGTAGTACGTGGCGAGCTTGGCAATCTTGGCAGAGGCAACGCGGGGATTCTTGAACCGGAAGGGACGTCCCTTCCACTTGGCAGCCATGAGGCGGCGGATGGCGACGTAGTTGGGTCCGAGGAACGCCCGGATCTCAGCCTTCACCTGGCCGAAGTTGCGCTGCACGTACCGGATGTTGCCCCATGTCCTCTTCTTGCGGAGGATCTCCTTGATCAGCTTCTTCCCGTCCTTGGGGCCAGTGCTCTCAAGGAGCTTCACGCCGATGTTGTTCGGGAACCAGTCCGGGTGGCCGTAGGTCTCGCCGTTCACGGTCACTGAGTAGAGGCCAGGGTTTTTGGCCCAGGCGCGGTAGCCCTCGGTGCGTCCCTTCATGAACTCGGAGAAGCGCCGTCCAAGCACCTCCATTCCCTTGACGATGTCCTTCGGGCTGCTTGGATCGTAGAGGAAGTCGAACGGCATGGTCACGCCGCGCAACGAGCCTATGCCCTTCTGGTAGAGCTCAGGGGCGTCCTTCTCGAGGTTGAAGCCCGTGGGAGGCTTCTTGATCTCGTTCATCCAGACGGTGTCGTCCTTGCCCCGTCCCTTCTCATCACGCTGACGCTTGGTGGGGAGATCAACGAGGTAGGAGCTCAGGTTCGAGGCGTCCACAATGGGAGGCTGTCCGTCGAACCTCATGTCGCCGTGGTGTAGCCCGCGCTGGATGCTGTAGTCGATTGGGTGTGTGGGAGCAAGCTGCTTGAGGACGGCCTTGTTCCGGATGCCCTTTCCCTGCCATACACCACGCCCGGAGATGCACTGCTCAAGCTTCCGCTTCACATGCCGTCCAGATACCCTTCCACCTCGAGCAACGAAGACGTGCTGCTCAGCCAGGTCAACGGCGGTGAATTGAGCCAGGGTCCACTTCCCCATCTCTGCGAACAGCTTGAGCCAGTCGAGTACCACCATGACGTCAACGTCCGAGGTGTCGTTCCACTGGTAGGAGGCCGCACCGCCCTGAATGCCCATTGCAAGCACCCAATCACTGACTGGTCCGGGCCATCCCTGCTGCTCAAGGTACTCGTAGAACTCGCCCTCAAGGCGGTCAAGGACTTCCTCTTTGACGTAGGCGAGCTTCCGACGATCGTCCCAAGCCCACAGCCAATCCATGCGGTTGTCCAATACCGGGTCAAACACTCCGGCAGTACGGAACAGGTGGTCAATGCTCATCGGTTCTCTCCGAAGTGTGCGCCGCCGAGGGTCTGCTGTAGGAGCCGCTCGATGGCGTCAAGCTGTCGGCTCAGATGGAGCGCGGCAGGCTCCATCCTCTCATCGCGTGCGTGAATGCCCAAGGCCAGTACGTGCTTGCACGGTCCAACACGGCGTCCATTCCTCTGCCAATCTTCACAGGTGCAGAGGTGTCCGCGTCGGGGGCGTAGGGTGATGTGAGGAGTGTAGATGTCGCCCTGGGAGCCTACGATGTCTCCCCAGATGCGGTCGTCATCGTACTGTAGGTTCCGGATGCGGATCTGATCCACCCGGCCCAACCGACGCTTCTCTCCAACCTCAATGAGGCGGTCGAGGGTCTCACGATGAACGCTAACGAGTCCTGCCCACTCTCGTACTTGCTCGAGTAGCTGCGGGATGGTGTCCTGAAGCTCTGGCATGGGACCTCCTTACGAGGGACAGCCCCCACAAAAGGATTATGTCTGGTTTTCAAGCCACGCGGCGAACACAAACAGTGTCCAACAGAAGAGCGTGAGGTCCTTGTTGCCAGCGTAGTATTGATTGATGATGAGGTCGATGCGCCTCATGTCCAGGAACGCCCCGAGGTTGCGAAATCTCTGAGAGTGAATCGCTCTTTTGAACCCTTCCTTGAAGGGTCCTCGGAGCAGTGCGTCAGTAGGTACGGTGAACCCCATCTTTGGGCGTCGGGTGATGTCGGATGACACTCCGAAGCTCTCTGCCACGTCCTTGAGGATGCGCTTGGTGGTGCCGTTGTACTTGAACTCGTCGGGAAGTCGAACCACGTACTCCATCAGATCACGGTCCAAGAACGGCACCCGAGCCTCCACTGACGCTCCCATGGTCATCTTGTCCACCTTCATGAGCAGATCATCAGGAAGCCAGGTGAGCGTGTCCATCCGAGTGATCCTCGACTGGAGGGTCGTGTTCGCGTAGTCGTTCCAGATGGTCGGCATACGAGTCAGCGGGTTGTGATGGCGCGTCACGTCTGAGGTCACAATTCCCTTGCGGTCCAGGAAGTAGTTGGAGCGCTCCAAATGGTCAAGCATCGCGGGCATACCCACGTCGTTGACGTCCCGAGCCTTCAAGATGCTGTCGTACTGCCAGTAGCCCGCGAAGATCTCGTCAGCTCCCTCACCGCTGAGCATCACCGTGCATCCACGCTTCGCGATCCGGCTGAGGTGGAGCGTGGGGAAACAGGCCGCGTCTGAAAGCGGCTGGTCCATGTGATTGAGCACGTCAGGTAGGATGTTGACCATGTCGTCAAACGTCATGCCGCACTGGAAGTAGTTGAGGCCAAGCTCTCGGGCGACTCCACCCGCGTAGCCGTACTCGTTGGCGTTGGGGTAGCCCACGTTGTAGACGTTGATGTCAGTGCCCAGCTCTTTGGCAGCAACGGCGCAGATTACAGAGCTGTCGACCCCACCACTCAGGAAGGCTCCGAGAGGTACCTCGCTCTGGAGGCGTCTACGCACTGCTTGAATGAGGAGCTCGCGCGTCCGGCCCACAGCGTTCTCGTAGGTGTCAGGGTGGACGGTCTGGTCCATGGTCCACCACCGGTCAATCTTGAGCTCGCGGGTCCGGAGGTCATAGACCATGTGGTGCCCTGGCGGGAGGGCGTGGATTCCTCTCCAGATGGTGTCAGGTCCGGGGATGTACCGGAAGGTGAAGTAGTCCGCAATCGCGTTGGGGTTGATGCCAAAGCCTGGGTAGGCGGACGTGATGGCCTTGATCTCAGAGCCGAAGGCGAAGCGGTTGCCGTCCAACGTGTAGTAGAGAGGCTTGATGCCAACGTGGTCCCTGGCCAGGAACAGAAGCTTCGCCCTCTTGTCGAAGATGCTGAAAGCGAACATGCCTCGGAGCCTGTGAAGGAATCCGAAGCCGTGCTGTTCGTAGAGGTGGACCAGTACCTCGGTGTCGCTATTGGTCTTGAAGACGTGGCCCTGGCTCTCCAACTCAACCTTCAGACTGCCGTAGTTGTAGATCTCGCCGTTGAACACCACTTCAACGTTCCCGTCCTCGCTGGAGATGGGCTGCTTTCCTCCACTACGGTCGATGATCGCCAGCCGGTCAATGCCGTAGCCGATGGTCTGACCGAGGGACCTCCGGGTGACCCAGTTCTGATCATCAGGTCCACGGTGTGAGATGGACGTTGCCATCTTCGCGAGTTTGCCGTCGAGGGAGACGTTTCCGTTCTCGACCATTCCGAAAATACCACACATGGATTTCAGCTCTCCAAGTAGCGTTCATAGATGGATCCCTCAAGCACCTTTGCGACCGCATCGTAGTTGCGGATGGCGTCCTTCAGCGGCAGTCCAATCTTCTGGTACGCCGGTCGAGCCACGAATTCGCGCGGTACGTCAAGATGGTCAGCAAAGCTCTGGAGGGTGCTCTCAGGCACCTCACCATCTACAAACAGGGTCTCGTAATGCACGGTCAAGGCGATGGGTTCAAGCACCGCCTCCCAGTGCTTCTGCTCGCGCCGTAGCTTACCGAGCTTGTCCAGCAGATTGCCCAGAGGCAATTCCACTGTCCGGTCCTTCATCTTGTCCGGGTTGGGTGTCGCCCACACCTTCGTCCGGGTAGAAAGCTCCGCTGATACCAGCATCGCCAACACGTTGTCTCGCACCAGGTGGATGATCTTGAAATCGTGCCGGATCAGGAGGTCAAGCAGTGGGGAATGCTCCATGCGTACTGCGCCGGGCGTCATGGCTCCCCTCAGGAAGTCGTACTTGCAGTCGAACAGGATGAGATCTACGTCCCCGCTCAACCTACGCAGGTAGTTGAGGTACCCACCGAACAGTCCGGAGACGTTGGCGAGGGTTGGAATGCACAGGCTCGGATTCTTCCGAACGCGCCCATGGAGATACTTGTAGTAGCCTCCGAGCTGCTCGTAGTCCTTGGGAATGAATACCTCTCCGAAGGTCTGGATCTCTGGGTTGGTTGACATGACGGACCTCAGGACGGTTGTACCGCTCCTTTGCGTACCGACGATGACTGCGAATCGGGGCAAACCCATTGACGATCTCCTACTTTCGTACACTGAACTGGATGCGCATTTCCTTGACGGAGTTCATGTAGTGCCTGCGTGCGAAGTCCTTGTCCTTCTGCGGCAGATCCTTGAACTCGTCCTCATACGTGTAGTCGATGCTGATGGTCTTGAACAGGTCCTGGAACATGCCCCCTGAGAAGATGCGCTCGTTGAGCATGGTCACATGCCCCGGCACAATGGAGGTCTCGTGGGTCCAGTAGGGGAACCACCAATCCAGCTTCGTACCCGGAGCACACACGCGCCAAATCTCCCTGTAGAGCCCGCCGTAGGCTCCTTGAGGGATGTGTTCGATGGTGTGGTAGCTGTACACCTGAGTCACGGAGTTGTCCGGTAGAGGGATCAGCTTCGTAGCGTCGCAGATGATGTCGACGTCCGGGTAGTCTCGAATGTCGATGCCGACGGAGCCCTTGTAGTGCTTGCGGTTGCCCACGCCCAGGTCCAGAAGGATGCCCTCTGTCCCGAACTCCGTGGTGATCTTGTCTCTGTACTTGGGGTTGGTCTTATCCGGTAGCATCTCAGCCTCCTACAAGGTCGAATAGGGTTTCCTGCCACTCTTTGAGGTATCGTTGGTGCGTGAACAGGCGGCAGATGGTCTCCCGCCCTCGCATTCCCATACGCCGAGCAGCGTTCATGTTCTTCTGGCACCAAAGGAGATGCTCCGCGAGCTCCTCCTTGGTCTTGCCCGTGAATCCGTTGAGCCCGTTGGTGATGAACATGCTCTCATCGTGGTAGTCCATCGACACCAAACACGCGCCCTTGAGCATTGCCTCAGCTCTCGTCCTGGGCATGGGGCTACGGAGGGTAGTGTTGACGAACACGCTGTACCTGCCGAGCAGCTCTTGGTAGAGCCTGAACTGCTCCTTGGCTCGAGCCTGGGGAGGCAGCCTTGACGCGGCTTTCTGTACTTCGACCCTACTGAACTCACCGCCATCATCCCGTCCCAGATAGTCAATCTTGAACAGGTCGTTGAGGTACTTGAACTCGTAGTAGCCACGATACCAGGGACGGTGACGGATGCTGTTTGCGGCGTAGATGAAGTCCCGGTCCCGGCGTCCGGGCGTGTACTCAGAGCTATCAAAACCCTGCCAGATGGTCCGGCTGTTCGGGAACTTCCACTGGCTCCATGCGTTGTAGGAGTTGCAGACGATGGGCATGTTGCCGACAAGGTTGCGGATACGATTCACCTCAACGTCCCACTCCTTCATGAGGTCGGGGCCGCGATAGTCAACGTCGAACATCCCGTGGAAGGGTGGCGTGCCGTGGCAGATCGCCACCCGAGGCATTCCCTTGGTCTCCTTGAGGAACCTGCGGAAGATTGCGCCCCACCCCTTCCCGAGTACGTCGTTGGATACACCCAGAGGGTTGGCGACGTTCTCATCGAAGTGGAGCAGTGCGAGGTCATAGTCCCGAGGGTCAATCTCGTCCATCTTCACGAACTGAGCGTTCTTGGGGAACGGTCGGTAGCTGTAGTCCCACGCCATCGTAGTGTCGTCCTCTGCGACGTAGAAGTCGTGAGGGAGCTTCCAGAGCTCGTACTGGTGTCCTACGTGCCAGCGGTAGGTGAGGATCTTGAGCCGCCGCTTGACGGTGCGGTTGGTATGGGAGAGTCGGGGCCGTAGGTCCTTGTGATAGAACGCTGTCGGGCTCTGGAACCCTCCGATTTTCGGTCGCACGTCAATCCGAGAGAGGGTCTTGGAAGGCTGTGCTGGGGAGTACCTGTCCATCCTGCCGCGAGGGAGGATCATGTCGTCCGGAAGCAGGATGGTCACCTTTCGTGCGTGAGCGGTGTCAGGTACGCGGTCAACCGCCTTCACGTAGGAGTGCAGCGTTGCATAGTACCGAGCGAGTTGCCCGCCGCCTACAAGGTAGATCTCTACGCCAGTGCGCCACTGAGCGAGTGCCGACTCAATCACGAAGGGGTGCTGAGCCTCGTTGAAGGAAGTCAGCTCAATCGACACAACGCCCCAAGGTCGTCCGGTGTGGCCGTCGGTGAACACCTCTTGCGTGGGGTTCGTGTTCTTGAACCACGAGTAGATCTTCCCGTAGGTCTCAACGATCCAGGGCAACGCCTCTGTGTAGACCACCGCTGGGTTGTGCATGAGGAACCGGCTGAAGTTCCTCATGGATCTCAAAGGCTTGATCATCGGGTCGGTCGTGGACGGGTGGCTGAGGTGGACCGTGAACGCTTCGTTGGTGTAGCTGAAGTGCAGTCCGCTCTTGAACAGGTTCCACCCGGCCTCAACGTCCTCCCATCCGAAGCCTGAGTTCGGGTCGGTGCCCACGTAGGCGTAGTCCTCGTTGAACATCCCACCGGGCGGAACAGCGCCACGCTTGAACGACACGTTGCGGGTGATGAAGTTCAGGAAGTAGCCTGGGTTCGCGGGGTACTGAAGAGAGGTCTCTGCGTCCCTCTTGGCGGGGTTCCTCTGTAGCTGGTCAATAAGCCCCCAGATCTCCCTGCCGTTAGACTCGATGTTGTAGGCCCCGATGAGCACGTCCTTCACTTCGTGGTGTGTGAGCTCATGGATGTGAACCTCAGCGAACCGTGCGTTAGGGATGCAGTCCGAGTCCACGATGCAAATGAACTCGGCAGAGCTCTCACGCACGCCGATGTTCCGAGCCTTGCACTGGCCGCTGTTACGTCCCAGGCGGATGTACTCAATGCGGAAGTCCTTGCCGTACCGTTGGATGACACCTTGATAGTCCACATCGGAACAGTCGTCGACGAGGATCAGCTCAAACTCCTTGCTCGTCTGCCTCTTCAAGCCCTCAAAGAAGGTGGTCAAGGACTTGACGTCCTTGTTGTAGACGGTGGCTACGATGGAGAGTTTCGGGGTCACAGGAGCCCTCCCAGGTCAGGCGGCATCAGAACGGAGTGATGGTCGAGGACGTACTTCTGGAGGCTGTCCCCGTAGGATCGGCGCTCCTGAGGACGGTCAATGAGCCTCTGGATGTAGTGGTCCCATTCCTCCGGCGTCCGCGCCTTGTGAACCACTGAGGATGGAATGTCTCCGAGTGCGCCGGTTGGTGACACCACGCTCGGGATGCCAAACACTCCGGATTCGATCACCTTGACGATGCTCTTGCAGCGGTTGAACCTCGTGTCCTCAAGGGGTACAAGGTTGATGTCGAACAGGGAGTTCAGAGTCAGCGGTAGGAGCTGTGGGCGCACATGCTGCCACTTCCAAAGCCGGTACTTCGGGTACCACTTCTGCTCAAACTCCGGCGCAAGAGGCAGCTCGCCAATGATGTGCAGGTCCACGTAGTCCCTGCTCTCCATGATGCGGTCCAACACTGGAACGATCAGAGCGAAGTCCTTGCGGTGCGTCCGGGTGCCGGAGGCGTATCCGATGTTCACGCGGCTTGGGTCACGTAGAGCTCTTCCGGTCTGCGCCAGGCGGGCTACGTGCTGCTCAATCTTGTTCCGAACCACGTAGACGGTCTTCTCCGGCCAGCGTAGACGCACCTCCTCAGCGAGCCGGTCGGTAGACACGGTCACAAACTGAGCCCATTCAACAGCCGCCGCTACACCCTCACTCTTCTCCTGGTCGTAGACTGCCCCCTCAGGAACAGCGTCAACGTCCCACACCAGGTCGTCAAGGTCGTACCCGTAATGAGCAGCCTCTTCGGCCACCCTATCGAAGTGGTGTGCGTTGGCCTGAGTCAGCGGGATGCGCTGTACGATGGTGGTACTACCCGGAATGTCCGTCCAAGGCGTTGTCGGGGGCGACGTCACCCACCAGTGCGCTGGATCAAAGCCGATCCAGCAGACAGCTTGGTGCCCGTGGCTGATGAGGTGGCGATGCACGGTGAACGCGCGGTACCTCGAGCAGCCAACGAACTCATCATCTTCTGCAACCCAAACGAACTTCATCGGTTCTCCTTCATCCACTCAACGGTGCGTGTGAGGCCTCGTAGCAGGTGGAATTTCGGCGCGTAGCCGAAGTAGAACTGTGCTCTTGCGATGTCTGCGAGCGTGCCGGGCACATCTCCCTCTTGGTCACCGATGTGCTCGATGATGGGCTTCTTGCCTACAAGCTCGCCAATGAGCTCCACCGTGTAGCTGAGAGTGTTCGGCGTACCGAACCCCAGGTTGTAGATGTGGTGTCCCTTACGGGGCGTACCAGCGGCAGCCAGGATACCGTCAACGATGTCATCGACGTAGGTGTAGTCCCTGAACGAGCTGCCGTCTCCGTAGAGCGTTATGGTCTCTCCGCGCTCTACCTTGCCGATAGTGTCACGAATGAACATGTCAGGTCGTCCGTGAGGTCCGTACACCGTGAAGAAGCGGAGGGATGCTCTGATCCGGTCGGTGCTCTGCGCGTAGTAGTCCATGAGCAGCTCGCACTGTCTCTTGGTCACGGCGTAGGGGCTGATCATCGCGGTGGGGCGGTCACTCTCTTTGAAGGGAGAGCGGAGGGTGCCGTAGATGGATGAGCTGCTGGCGAACACCACATCAGCGTCGTGGTTCTTGGCGAACTCCAGAACGGCCACGGTCCCTTCCACGTTGGTACGGGAGTAGCGCAGAGGATCAACCAGGCTGGGTCGCACGCCAGCAAGCCCCGCGAGGTGGAACACCGTGTCGACACCCTTGCGAGCCCAGATGGCAGCCGAGCTCTGAGCGCTGCTCAGGTTGCACACGTCTTCATCGACCCACCCCAGATCGTCGACGACATGGAAGTCAGCCGTCACGGGTCCTCCGAAAATGCGTGCGAGGTTTTTCCGCTTCACGTCCTCACCGTAGAGGGTCTCGTCGAGACAGTCTACGATCAGAACGCTGTGGCCGAGCTCTCGCAGCCTGAGTACGAGGTTGGTGCCAATGAACCCGGCACCTCCGGTGACCAGAACTCTCATCCTATCCTCCATGTACGGTCTTGAATACGCCCGCCCAGGTGCCTACGACCTGGGCGATGTCGAACCGGGCTCGCACGTAACGAGCTCCGTTCTGCTTCACGTTCCCACGCAGCTCAGGATTGTCAACCAGCTTGCGCACGGTCTGAATCCATTCGGCAGGGTTGCGGCAGAGGAATCCATTGTCCCCGTCTCGGATGGTGGCGTTGTAGGTGATTAGGTTTGAGGCCACGGGCACGAAACCACACGCCATGTACTCGATGACCTTGAGATTGCTCTTCGAGTAGTTGAAGAGGTGGTCCGCTACGGGAGCCAGGCCAATGTCGATAGGTAGAGATGCCAGGTACCGGAGGTAGGTCCTCGGCGGCACCATCTCCAGGAACATGATCTGGTCGTGGGACGTAGCCTCAACGGTCTCCTTGTGAGCCGCCCCACCCATGACGATCATCACCTTGTTCCCGTACTGACGGGTGATGCGCTTCAGGCACGGGACAATGAGCTGGAGGTCCTTCTTGTGGGTAGGCGATCCGAGCCAGCCAATCACGGTGCGACCCTCGCACCTGGTGAAGAACTCGTCGGTGGAGATCTTGTTGCAGTTGCGGTCCAACGCCGAGATCATCTGGGGGGCTGTGCCCATCCGGTCCAACTCTCCGAAGTCGAGCGAGTTGGGGCAGACGTAGACCGTCGGGTTGTGCTTGCGCATCTGCTGCGCCAAGAACGGAGTGGAACAGATCACAGCGTCCGCAGCCTTCAGGTAGCGGATGACGTTCTGTCGGATGCGCATGTAGAAAGCGTGCGCGGGGTTCCAAGAGGGTAGGCTGAAGACGTCATCGTCAAGCTCGTAGATGACCTTCTTGCCGCGCTTCTTGAAGCTCTCAACTCGCCGTAGGAAGGAGAGCTCATACTGCTTCTGAACCACAATCACATCGGCCCAGAGGATCTCTGCGTCGGTGCTTCCGATGTGGCCCAGGCGGGCTTCAATACCGTGTGTCGGCAGGTAGCGGATCGGGATCTCGGCCCGGTAAAGGCCACACCCGTTCGGCCCCTCAGAGACGAAGAAAACTTTCATGTGTATAGATCTGCTTTGTGTTTATTCTATCAGGTGGTTCCGGTAGAGCCCGATGAGATCCCTCCAGAAGACTGAAGGGCGTCAACGGAGTTGCTGAAATCGTCCACGACGCTCTCGGGGATGTCCAGTGCGGCAGCAGTCCCGAGAGGGGTGCTGATGATCCGCATGGAGATCGCACCGGTCGCTGAGATGAGAACCTTGTAGACCCACTGGTCAGCTCCAGAGCCGGAGGTGTAGGTGTACTCCTGCTGGAATAGTGTGGGCATCAGTCAAGGTCCCGGTTCTGACGTAGAAGCTGCTTGGTACGCTTGCGGTCACGTCGGCTGTGTCCCTTCTCGTACTGGTCAGAGTGCGGGCCACCCTTGTTCCGTAGAGGTCCACCGGGGCGACGGTTGCGCTCGTTCCAATCCTTCTTCTTCTCGATGGCTCGCAGGTCCTCGGGAGTGAGGACCATGACGCCTTTCTCATTGGTGCGGGGCTTCTTGACCTTCCGCTTGGCAGACTTGCGAAGGTCTGACGCCACCGCGCTCAGCCGATTGCTTACATCACTCATGACATCCTCCAAATGGTGCCCAGGAAACCTACTGTCACCTTGTCACCGCCCATCACCCTCTGGTTCACGGCGCAGACAATGGGCAGGGACAGTCGGTCAAAGGTAGCTTCAATCTGTACGCCGAGGCTATGAACCGCACGTTCGATCTCAGGTCGGGTGGAGCGCGAGATTCCCTCCACCACCTCATCGAAACGGAACTCAACCTCAACGTGCCGCCCCGCCTCAACCTGAGAGGCAATACCACTCAGGTCACCTCCCAAGCTGATGCGGGTTTGTGCCAGTTGATGCACGACAAGCTCAAGCACTTCCAGCGTACTCAAGCCAGTCAGAATCCTATTCTGCAAGCTCTTCAAGGTGTCCAAAGTGGCCCTGAAAACCTCCGAATAGGTAGCATCTTCCGAGAGGTGTTCCATCTCACCGAGCGTTTTGATACTCTGGTAGATCACCTGCAAATCCTTGTCCACCCGTTCGGAGCTTACACGCTCCCACAGGTGGTGATCACCCTGGAACACCTCGCGGCCATCGCGAATGAGGTGGGTGATCAAGCCAAGCTCATCGAGCTCAGCCAGGTTTCGCTTGTTGTCGTCGTACACATGGACTTCAGCCCAGTTGCCTACGACGGTGTCCTGTACCCACTTCTTCTTCCGTGCCGCAGTGTCCTTGTGTCGGAACGGGCCACCGGAGGTGCTGTGGATGCGAGAGATCTTTCGAATGACGGGGCCGAGGTCTGGGTGTTGACGCCAGAGGTTCATCCACTCTTGAATGGCGCTCTTGTTCCGGCCTGACAGAACCCAGTGCGTGCCGGGCGTCTTGTTCAGACGTGCCCACATCTCGAGCACGGGCATCGTCTCGAGCACTGCTTGAGTGCTCCAGTCGGCATCGTGCCACCACCGGAAGCTTTCAACCTCCGGGTAGCGTCGTTTGAACTCCTCAACAGCCCTCACGCTCCACGCGAGGGTGTCATCAAAGTCCCAGATGTTGAGGCGCTGGCCCACTGTGTTCCTCCGTCAGTAGGAGGATCTACAAGTGGAGTATGAACCTACATGCTCCGGATAGCGCCCGTGTACCATGCCGAGGAGTAGATCTCCTTCAAGGAGTCCTGTCGCTCTTGGACGTCCCAGCTATCGTAGCTGTACGCCGGACGGTTGTACTCACCGCTTCGAAGCACCTCAAAGAAGGCGTCGTAGAGGCGTCCTGCCTTGGTGCCTGAGAGGGCGTACTCAACGGACTGTCCCACATCGCCTGACACCGCGCTGATCCAGTCCGCCCCTGACGTACCTTCTGGAGCGTTCGCGGCCATCTCGGCACCATCAGCGTTCCTCTCACCGTGCTTCCGAACTTCCTTCACCAACTTGTCCCAGAGGTCCTGGATGCTGGGCATCCGCCGCCGCCGCTCCTCGTAGTCAATCTTGTCGGGAATGCCCTTGCCCTTTGCGCCGAAGTCGTCGCGTAGGGTCTCGAGGTACCGGTCAGGGACGGGAGTATCGTCTCGGAGGTATGGTCCGGCTTCAGCACCGCGCAGCCTCATCACCTTGGTGACGAACTGAATGAACTTGCGGTACTCAATCTTGTACGGCTGACCACTCTCGGTGGTCATGACCTCGTACTTGCCAGCTTCCTTCACGGAAGCCGACAAGGCTTGGATGCGGTTGGCGGCGTTCATTTCACGGTCCTCCTTAGAGTTGGTCGTCCACGATGTAGTCACCGTTGTCCCACCTGCTGAGCTTGACCTCGCGGAGGATGTTGGTGTTGTCGCGGATCTTGGAGAACAGGTCGTGGTACTTGACATACACGTCTTCGTACTCGCTCTGGCTCTTCAGGATGCGGATGTTCTTGTGGAAGCGGTGCCTGATGAAGCACTGGTTGCTCCCAAGGTCGCGCGCCACCTGCGTCTGGCAGGTGTGGTGGAACATGCCCACCATGATGTCGATGTCAGCGGCCTCAAACACCTCGGCCAGGTCCCTTCGGATGTCGTCTTCATCGACGTCGGGAATGTCCATCAGGAACTGAAGGCGAGTGATTGCCTTCTTGATCCTATAGCTGATGGCGGCTTGGGTGCGGTTGAAGATCAAGCCGAGTTCGGTTTGCTTCTTCCGCATGATGAAGTGCATGAACAGGAGGTCCTGCTCGCGCTTGGGCAGACGTGCCAAATAAGGCTGCAGCGCATCGAAGCGGTCTGCAACCTCAGCAGGGTCTGTCTCTCGTAGTGTCTGTAGGCGGTCTTCGTTGGAAAAGCGGCGTTCGATATCGCCGGAATCCATGGGCTCAATAAAGGGTCTGGACATTCTCGCTCGGCTCCGTGTTTCAGGAGTCGAACAGTCCCATCAGTCCGGTCTCCCCCTGCTCTTCGAACAGGGTTAGGGTACTGCGGAGGCTCTTCAACTCGAAGTCATCCAGGATCTTCAACGCCACACGGCGGTCGAACTGTCCTGGAATGTGACGTACCTCGATGTCGGTTAGGATCTTCATCAGCCGGTAGTTGAGTGGTCCCTGCTGCTGAAATTCCGCGAGAGCCGTTTTCTGGTGGTCCGTGAGCCTGACGCTGGAGTCAGGCGTATTCACGATGTCGGCTACACTCTCATGTTTTTGCACAAGTGCTACTATTTTTTTGCTGGGAAAGCGCCTCAACCCCGGAAGGTTGTCGCTGCTGTCCCCTTTGAGGGCGCGGTACATCACCAACTTGCGTGGGTGAACACCGTACTTCTCTACTACTGCCGCCTCATCAAAGATGATCTCAGGGCTGTTGCCCGTCTTAGGCGAGTATACAACCACAACACCGTCATCTACCAGTTGGCAGAAGTCGCGGTCACGGCTGTAGATGATGTTGAGGCGAGATTTGTCTACCATGGAGCCTATGACATCATCTGCCTCGTGGCCAGTAGACAATGCCTGCTCGATTCCGACGGCGCGGCAGAAGTCAGCAGTTGCGTAGAGCTGCTGCTTGTCTGTCGTCCCCTTGGAGCGCGTGCGGTTGCGCTTGTACCCGTCGTAGGCTTCACGCCTCCAGGTAGATGGGGTGTCCCAACACACGACCATGTCGGCGTCGGGCCACTTCTGAGCAATGGTCTGGAGCGTGCGAATGAAGCCGAAGATGAGGCCGGTGTTCTGCCCTGCCTTGGTGCGGAAGTCCTTGAATGCGAAGGCACTGCGGTACGCGCAGTAGAAGCCATCGATCAGGATCTGTGGTCCATCAGACATGTTCGATGTCCCGGTGCCTGTTGGCGTCCTGTGCAGCGGTAGTCCAGGTCAGGGTTGTGGTGATCGGTCCGCCCACAAGGACGCCGTCCACCATCTCTACTCCACGTGACTCGGCAACCTTCAAGTCGGTGACTTTTTCGTGGAAGCTCGCTTTGACGGTTCCGTCGTCGGTGGTGATGTCGAAGGCTACCTGTACTCGTGCTTCCATTTTAGTCGTCCTCTGGGGTGACGGGGCGAATGAACATCTTGGGCACTCTGGTCAGCTTGGTCAGGCTACCGAGAGGCATGTAAACCTCAACGATCACCTTCTCGCCCTCGACGCCAATCACCTTCCCCTTCAGACCACTGAAGAGGCCTCGATGTATAAATACAGTCGAATCCTCTTCGAAGTCAGTTGGAATCAAGGCTTGGAGCTGGGCTCGCATGATCTCGATCTTGCCGTTGGGGGTGAACCCAACGCAGCCCGATGTAGGAGTGGAAGTCAACACCTTGTAGACATAGGTGTTGCTGTTCAGCTTGAGGTACTCGAAGTCGGAGAAGTCCCCACGCACGAACAGGTACCCGTCGAACAGGGAGTAGGAGTACTCGCCCCGCTTGTCCTTGAAGTGCAAGGACGGAGTGAAGATCTCACAGCCGGGTAGCGTGGACTTGATGCTCTTCTCCACCTCATCCGAGGTAGCCTTCTCCTCCGAGTAGTGGAGCTGAAGTGTGACCCAGCTATCGTCCATTCCGTATTCCTTGCTGGAGTAGCAGTCCGAACTCTTCGCCAGAGAGGAGCGCGTCTTCCGTTGAGCCAGTCAGCCGCTTCGCCTTCTCGGGCTCCTTCTTGCTCTTCTTGCGTCGTGCCTTTTCATCCAGTTGGGTGAGCACCACGCGCGGGGAGCGTGCGGGAGTGGGGGGAGCGGATGTCCGGGTTGGTGTAGTGGTCGGTCTCGTCGCAGGTGCAGGCGTTGTGCTGGTCGCGGGGGTCGTTGTCGGGGTAGCTGCTCTCGGTGCGACCACCTCTCGAATCACCACACGCTCATTCCCCTCAAGCCCCACGCCAAGCATGAGCCGTTCACGCATCAGTAGGAGCGTGGATGAGAGGTAGTTGCTGTCAATTCTGCGTGAGCCGTGGGTAATGAGGTAGCTTCCGATGCCTGTAACCGCATCTCCGTAAACGTCGTAGACGCTGTCTCGGAGTGAGGAGTCACGTACTACCAGGCTACACCGAATACCGTGCTTTGTCTTGAAGACATCCATAGCGGCGAGCGTGAGACCATTGTAAACGTCCTGAGCTGACACCCGAGTGAGTGCTCGGTCAAGAGCTGACATTGCCTTGCCGACATCGTCCTTGAGGTGAAGCAGAACCTCGAAGTAGGCGTCAGTCACGCCGAGATCCAAGTACTCGAACACCACCTCCTCTGTCACGCCACCGAGGTCGCGGATCTGCCCAACGAACACCAGCACGTCCCTGAAGTGGCCCTTCTTGGCTTGCACAAGCATGGTCACGGCGTCCGGCTCGTAGACAATGCCCTCAGCCTCGCAGATCTCACCAACGCGGGCAGCAATGCCCTCAATGGGGATGGTGCGGATGGCGAAGTCCACACAGCGGCTCTGGATGGTGGGGATGATCTTCTCGTACTCGGTGGTACAGAAGAAGAAGAACACTCCGGGGATGCCCTCTTCCAAAGGCTTGAGGAAGAGGTTCTGCGCGCTCTTGCTCATCATGTGGCACTCATCGATCAGGTACACGCGGTACTGCGACCCGGCCACCGAGTACTCAGTCTCCTCAAGCACCTTCCGGAACCCATCAACACCGGTCAGGTCAGCGCCGTTGATCTCCGTGTAGCCGGGGTGCGTGTCAGAGAAGAACATCTCGCATGAGTCACACACGTTGCAGGGATCCTGCTCAGCCGTGCGGTTGGTGCAGAGGATCGCCCTGGCGTAGATGCGGGCCTGAGTGGTCTTGCCCGATCCCCACGGTCCGAAGAAGATGCTGGGCATCACCTCGTTGTCGATGTCCTTGAGGGTGTTCCGAAGAACCTTGACGGTCCCGTCCTGTCCCAAGACCTGTCCAAACACTATCGGTCGGTGTGCTTTGTCCAGCTTGCGTTCATTGCTCATTCGGTCTCCATCAGTAGTTCCATGCGGCTTTTCGGCAGAGTGCGAGGCGCGGGTTCACCCTTGAGCGTCAACACGAACTGCAACTCCACATCGATCAGCTCGCCATCAACGACACGGATGCCTTCAATGCTGTCGCCGCCTTCCCATGTGACAAGGATATCTGCGGCTCCACGGGTTGCCTGAAGAAGTTCCTTGAAGGTGTCAAAGCCTTTGCCGCTCCACACACCGCTCCAAGAGGGACGCTTGATGTCGTACCATCCGTCACTGGGCGGCTCATCAAGGTCCAGGCCCTCCAGGAAGCAGCTCTCAGCCAGGTTGTCCCCACGCGGCTCGCCAATCTCGTCGACGAAGCGTAGGACGTCATTCCGGTGGATCTGGAGGGACCCCGCTATGTATTGAGTGCTGTCTACGTTGTATGACACGATGCTCCTACAGGTACAGGTTGAAGCCGTCGCTTTGCCGGTTCAGGTATCTCTCAAACCGTGAGATACCCCATTTCTCGTAAAGCTCACCTGGATCTTTCGCCGGATAGGTCAGTCGGTGAGCGAGGAAGCCGTCGCGTCCGCCCACATTGTACCGCTCAAGAGCTTCGTCCGTGGTGGTGCGCCCCTTTTCGTCCATGTCGAACATGAACACCACATGGCGGCAGTACCGCTGGAGGAACCTGTACTGACTGTACATCACCTTCGCAGTCAAGGTGCAGAGCGTGTTCGGGAATACTCGTTGCACCGGGAAGAAGTCGAACATGCCCTCAACGATGTACACGGTGCCAGTCTCCCAGATGGATTCCAAAGCGCCGGGCATCCCAAGGAACACCGCATCCTCTTTCCATGCGGCCCTCCAGTACTGAGTGTACTTCCGGGTCGCAGTCTCCTCCCACAAGCGAGTCTCAATGCCTCGAAGCTTGCCGGTGGCGTTCCACACGGGGAACACGATCTGCCCATCCATCGTGCCCCTGAACTGACGGTTGAACATCTTGCCGTCAACCGTATCCCTGAGCTCTTTGGGAGTCCAGACCTCGCGGGGGCCGATACCGATCTGGAAGAGCTTGATCTGCTCCTCCGTCACGCCTCGGCCCCTCAGATAGGCGTAGCCCCCGAACGGATCGTCCGGGTCTTCTGCCATTAGGTCTCGGTGGCACTGGTCCACCAAGTCTGTGAGGAACTTCTCCATGTCCCCTTGAACATGGAGAAGCCTCAGTTCATGGCTCAGTCAGTGCTCGAAGAACTTGACGGTGGCACGGTAGGTGCTGGAGTCACCGGAGCCGTAAAGGCCGCTGCTACCGATTCCTGGCCCGCGTTGGTGAACATGGCATCGTTGAGGGTGCCCGTCGCCCTGCGCGTGCTGTACGCCATTGAGGAAGCCACAAGGCGGCTCCTCGTAGCGGAGTACCCACGGTTGCTCTCCATCCCCTCGGCCATCTCGAGCATGTCGGTGCTGAGCTGGGGCGAGTAGAAGGATTCGCGCCTACCCACGGAGGAGTAGTCGCGGCTCAAGTTCAGGAGGCTCTCACGAGCACCCGCCAAGTCGCCTGCATCTGCCATGCGCTGAGCGTTCTTGATGGCAGCAGCCGCTTCGAGCAGGTCGATCTGTCCCTGCACCTCAAGGTTGGTCTCGCTGCTCACGTCGTCCTTGCGGCGCACGTACTGGATGCGGGCGGGGACGCTGTCGTCCTTGCGCCGAGCTTCCTGCAGGTCATCGTACTCGATGCGGAAGTCCAGCACCTTGCTCTCTCGAGCACACACGGCACGGGTCTTCTTGGGGAGCTTCAGCTTCACGAGCACGTTCTTGGTCTCGCCTCCGAGGATGTCGGGGAGGGTGATCTCCTGTCCATCGATCTCGTAGGCGGTGTCCATGAACCCGTTGAAGGTCACGCCCTCAGCCAGGTTGAGCGCCACGCGGATGTTCTGAGCGTAGGTGGTGAGCAGCCCGCCGAGTTCAGTGCCGAACATGGCTGCACACTGCTCGATGTCCGATACCGCGTAGTGGCTTCCACCGCCGCGCTTGCTCATCTCGCTCAGGAGCTCAGCGTTGTAGCTCTTTCCGTAGCCGAAGGTACTCACGCTGATGTTCTCGTTGAGCGCCTTGTCGAAGATGTCGAGTAGCTGTCCCTCGTCGGTCACGCCGCTGGTGGGCTCGCCGTCGGTGAACAGGATGATGCGGTTGATGGCACCACCCTTGCCCTCGTACTTGTTCATGGTCGCGAACGATTCCATCATTGCGCCACTGAAGTTCGTCCAACCACTCACGGCCAACTGCTTCACAGCGGTCAGTGCGACGGTCTTGTTCGGTCCCGTCATGAAGTCGGAGTTGAACACGGTGCGAACGTCAGAGCCGAAGCTGATGATGCTCAGGCGGTCATCGGGGCCGAGGTGCTCTACCAGCTTGGCGAGTGACGCCTTGGCGGTACGCAGCTTGGCACCCTGCATCGACGTGCTGATGTCGATTGCGGCCACGAGGTTGAGTGGCGTGCGGGCGTTCTCTACGTCGATTTCGGGGGCGGTGATGCTGAGCATCGCCACCACTTCGTCTTCGCCGTTGAACAGGACGTGGCTGAGGTTGAAGAGGACGGAAGAGGCGAGACATGCGGTGTCATCGCCCATGAGAAGGTCGATCTTGTTTGGCACGATTGTGCTCCACTTGAAGGGTATTAGTTGCGTTCTCGATGCACATGGAGGGCAGTATCCATGTCAAATCAAGTACATTCGCAGCCCTATGGTCCCCTGCACGTTGCTCGACGGTGCCTAATCCCGAAGGATGCGCGTGTCAAGTACCCAACGTCTAAGGGTTGGAGGTCAGCAGGCCGAAGCCCGGCACCTTAGCCATAAGACGTGATATCCCAGTGGATTCACAAAATTCGGAATCAGTGTCTGATCAGAGCCCTGATCAGGTCGATGGTCGCCTCAACCACACCACTGTCGGAAGGCTCGTAGTCCTTCTGAAGCGATGTGGGATGCGTGCGCGTGACGGTCACTGCGTCAGTTCGGATGTCCAGGACGTAGTGGTAGGCAGTACCGCTCACATGCACAGTGCGGCGGTCGGTCAAGGACAGCATTTCGACCCGGTAGCCCTTGCGGTCTCCGGCAATACGCAGGTCCTTGTAGAGGTCCCGCGCGGTGATAGTGTCGAGGTGGTCAAGCGTTGTCATCGGTGTCAGGGGAGCACAAATGGATTATGAATCTGCCGCTCCGTCCCGCATCAGGCTCCGAAGGAGAAGCTGAAAGTCGGTCCGTTGCAGCAAGGGCAGGTGCCGTCAGCCGCTTCGGGAGCGTCCCACCGGCTGTCCCAGGTACACCGTGCATCTTCGCCGTCTCGCGCTTCGATTTCCCCAATGTGGCGGCAGGTCTTTCGGAACTTGAACCCCAGGCAGTCACAGGTGTATCCGAAATCTGCGGTACGGCTCAAGCTGTAGTTCCGTCCCCAGGTCACCGTGTAGATGGCTTGGGTGACGCTACGGATGGTGCCCGTCCACTCTCGTGTGGAGGCGCACGCGCTCGCGTTGTGTGTAGTGAGGTCGGCCATTACCGGGCACCCATCGCACCGAGGCGGTCCCAGCACACCGGGCCAATGCCACGGTCGATGCTCTCCGGCACCGTGAGCTTCCGGCCACAGCAACCGCAGCGTCCCTCGTGCCAAATCTCCAGGTTGGAGTAGGCGGCAACGTGGTTGTCGGAGGGGGTCCGAGCAGAGCCGTTGGAGTTGCGCCCGTGGATCAGGCTCCAGAGCCACTTGAATGCGGTGCTACCCTGTCCGGCCTTCTCGGAGCGAGCGCCGCCACGCTTGGGGCTGTAGGCGTAGAACTTGTCGCCAGTCTTGGCAGCGTTGCTGGGTACGAGGCCCGTGTAGGTGAAGTGCTCCTCATTGCAGGAGCCGGTCATCACATTCACGAAGAAGGGGCTCTTGATCGCCCAGCCGTCGTCCACCTTGTCACGCTTGCAGCTCACCTTGATCGTGCGGCGCTCTCCGGTCTCGGTGTTGAGTACCGTGATGGTGGCGTTGCCGCCGAGCAGGAAACGCTTGATGTCTGCGTCGGTGCTGAGGATCGCTCGGGGAAGGGCGGTAGCGGCTGCGGTCATGAGGTACTCCGTGCTTGGTGTCTATACAACGGAGACACCCTACAGATACTCAGAGTCTATCAGTACCTTCTTTAGCAGTCCCGCCCTTTTCGGTAGACGTAGACCGGCTCATGTTTGAACTGCTTCGTGGTGTCCTGTCCGTTCCCACGGCGCTGAGCCATCTGAATCTGAAGCGTCTCCACATGCTCAAAACCAAGGGATAGAATACGCTCTCGCGCAGCCTCGCTGATCTTGGTCTTGTCGAAGTCGATCAGATTGAGGGCCAGGATTCCACCCGGCTTCAGCATGGTCTTCACATTGGAAAAGGTCTGTAGCAGGTAGCCATCAAGCCATGTGTCAACGGTGTTGAACTTGACGTGGCTCTGTGTGGGATCGTCAGAGTACTTCTCGAGATCGAAGTACGGTGGTGAGCTGAATGCTACGTCCACCATACCCTCAAGCTCGGGCGGGCAGAAGATTTCCGAGCCGATCCTGTGAATCTCTGCGCGGGAGGGTTCGTTGTAGAGGCGGGCGGTGTCCTCTGCGAGCTTCAGTAGGCACGCATGAGTACGCGGCTCCGGATCCACCCCGATGTATCGAAGGTTCTTCTTTGAGCTGATGGCACCCAGGAACCTCCCACCCCAACCGCAGGCATAGTCATAGACGACCCCGCCCTCGTCAGGCGTGTACCGCTCGTAGATGGCCTTCGCAGCCATAGGCTTGAACCTGCTCACAACGCCGACACTCGCCTTGGTCCCAAGGCAGAACGCGCCGATGAGGTCTGATGGCCCTACGGACGGCTTGATGCGGAAGCAGAGCCGGATCGCATCCTTCAGGTAGACGTCGTTGTGGAACGCCAACCAGGCAGTCCGCTTGTTGCGGAACGGCACCTTCCAGATGTGGGGGAAGTAGTAGGCGCAGAGCGTGGTCGCGGTCTGGTCCCACAGGATCTCAACGTCCTTGGTGCGCGCGGGCTTGTTGCGGAGCCGCCAGAGCTTCTTGGCAGTCTTCTCCGGGGTCAGCTCGAAGTACGGGAACCCGTGGACGTTCCGGTAGTACTCGAACACCTCGTGAACCCACTTCTCCTTCCCGGCGTCGTCCATGCGCCGCCAGATGGATACTCGGTAGTCACGAATGTTGGTGGCGTCTTCAGCTTCAAAGCAAGGGAGGTAGGCTTCTTGTCGGCTCACGTTCAGTCCTGAATGTCTGAGAGCATAGAATCAATCGCGTCCGAGCCATTTCCCCAGTCAATGCCAAGGTCCTCTCGCTGAGAGCGTCGCGGTCGATCAGATACTCGTTGTGCATTTCCTTGGACAGCCCGTCGCATCTGATCGTAGTGATCTTGACGCTCCTGTTCCCTTGTGGGAGCGACGGGAACCGAGGAGCGCTGCATCCGTTCAGCCGTCGCGATCCGCCGTGTGGTGTCCGGATTGATTTCCGGAGTCCGGTCCCACCTTGCAGCCATGGAGTCGTTGTTCCACGGGTCAGCAGCGCGAGCACCTACGTTGCGAGGAAGTCTCACCGCGCCGGGGTTGCCTGATCCAGCAGTGGGACGAGTGTCCGCGCGTGCAATGGCGAGAGCCTCGGAACGAATGGCTGCCTGACCCTCCTTGGACTCAAGGAACGCCTTCACCGCGTACTGCTTCTCTGCAATAGTCAGTTCAGGAGGTAGAGGCCTATCTGGAATCTCCGCGTCTTCCATCAGCATCGCCAAACGGCGGTCCGAGTCATTCATCGCTATCTTCACTCCCGGTAACAAAAGCCGCTACCTCTGGATCTCTATCATAAATGGGGAGCGCGCCATCTGGGAGCTGCTCGACCAGAAACGTCCTACGCCCGACGGAGGCATAGTCACGTCTCACGCGGAGAGGTTGGACCATTGACGCCGCCAGCCTCTCACGTCCCTCAGCAGACGAGATCAGCTCAGCAATCAGACCCTCCCTGTCGCCAGCGGAGAGCTCTCTGCGCGGCGGTATGGTCCCCACGTACTGAGGGTCACTCATCAAAAACAGCTCGCCCAGGGGCCGTCGGGCCATGGGGTTCCGCGCCGTAATGACGATCTCAAGAGAGGTCTCAATGATCATCTGACGGGCCCTCTCACGTTCAACATGCGGAGGACTTCCTCCCTGCCCGTGTTGTGCCCAACTGCCGCAGCCTCGAGAATTGCCACCATGCGTGAGTCCTCTGCCGCCATCAACTCCTCCATCGCCCGGTCACTCATGGCCTCAGTCATGGTAGGCGGACGCATGGGACGGTCCTCCTCCCACAGCAGGAACATCCGGTTCTCGTCTTCGGTCAGGGGTAGCCTTCTGTCAGTCATTGCCGTCTCCACGGTCGATGGTGAGGCGTCTCAGGCCCACAGGGTTGAAGGCACCGATGCCGATGTTCTCAAGCACGGTGAATCCGATGGAAAGTCGGGACGGATCGTCGGCGGGTAGCACCAGAAGCTCGGTGCGGTGTGGGAGACGGTCAAAGAGCTCGTAGGACTGCGGTACCTGAACCAGTGGGCTGCGAATCACCACCTCTTCAAAGTCCAGCGGGACGAGCATCCCATCTCGTGACCACTTGAACCCTTCAGGCGGCTGAGCACGGAGGAAGTCGTCAGCGTCGCCCCAGAGCAGCCGTAGCCGCTTGGTGAAGCTATCGCCGTTGAATTTCATCTACGAACTCCTGTGGGTAGATGCCAATGCCCTGCGTCTCGTAGATGTAGAAGCCTACGACGGGTGCCGCCTCAACAGGAGTCTCGTCAAGGCCCCCTGGAACCAGAAGGCCTCCCTTGGACCACTTGTAGCCATCCGGAGGAATCTCACGGATGCCGGGCCACTCGTTGTCCCAAGCGAGATGGAGGTACTTATCGCTTGCGGAAAATGTAGACGGGCTCATGTTTGTATGGGGCACTGCTTTGTCCCTTGCCTCGACGCTGGATGACCATCATCTTGAGGGTCTCCACGGGCTCGAAGCCTATCTTCTCTATGACGGCGAGAGCCTTGTCAACTACGCGAATGTTGGAGTAGTCGGTTAGGTTCATACCCAGGATCCCGCCCGGCTTGAGCAGGCTCCAAACGTTCTGGAACGTGCCGCCCAAGTACCCTTCAATCCAGGTGTCGACGGTGTCGAACTTCACATGGCTCTGACTGCCGTCACTCGCGTACCGCTCAAGGTCGAAGTACGGCGGGGAACTGAAGGCGGTGTCGACCTGCCCAATGAGCTCGTCAGGGCAGAAGTCCTCCGAGCCAGTCTTTTCGATCCTCGGGGCGGGACATCCATAGGCATCAACCGCTGCATCTGCCAACCGTAGGAGACAGTCATGCGTCCGAGGCTCAGGGTCTACGCCCACGTACCGCAGGTCCGCGCTCAGTGCGCCCAAGAGCCTGCCTCCCCAACCACATGCGTAGTCATAGACGAGGCCGTCAGCGGGTGTGTAGCGTTGCCAGATAGCCTTTGCGGCCATGGGCTTGAACCTGGCTACCACTCGGATACCCGCGTTGGTCCCCAGGCTGAATGCGCTGATGATCTCGTGTGGCGTGACGCGCTCTTTGATGGTCAGGCAGAAGCGGATAGCCTCTTTGAGATATGCGTCAGTGTTGAAAGCTTCCCAAGCCGAGCGCTGGGTCCCGCACTGTACTTCCCACAGGTGAGGGAAGCCGTTGGTGCATAGGGGAGAGCCTGTGTTATCCCAGGTGATCTCAAGGTCGTCATTGACGACAGGCTTCCGCCGCTTGAGCCTCCAGAGCTGCTTCGTCCGCTCTGCCGGAGTCATCTCTCTGTACGGGAACCCGTGGCGGTTGCGGTAGTAGTCGAAGATCTCGTCGATGTAGGAGAGCTGGTCCGGCTTGGACATGCGCCTCCACCTGGACCCGGAGAAGTCCAGCAACCGGAAGGTGTCCTCCGGCTCGAACATTCCGAGGTCGTGGTAGTCACCCATCGAGCAGCTCAAGCAAGTCGCGAGCATGTTGCAGCTCAGAGCGTAGTTGCTTGAGGCGAAAGCCTACTCGGTCGGCACGGTACTCAGCCTCAAGAATGGAACCCTGAAGCATCTGAACCTTCTTCAAGCGGTCCTCCTGCGACAACCCCTCAAGGCTCAGGTCATCGCACCCGAAGGTGAGCAGGTCCATGTCCTCGAAGCCTATGTTCAAGTCCGGGCCGCTGTTCTGGAGTATGAAGTCCAACCGCTCGTCACGGTCCATGCCGTGAGGCATGATGACCTTCTCAAGCAGTGAGTTCACGTCCTCAAGCGCCTCCCGGTCCGCGCCGGGCATGTGGACGATCATCACTCCGATGTCTTGTAGGACGGTCACCGTTGAAGATGGCATGTCCAACACCGTAGTGATGACGATCTCGCCTGAGGTCTCAACCTTCATCGGAGCCTACTCCTTCTTGAAGATGAAGATCGTCTCGGTCTTGTGCTTCTTCTTTTCGGTCTTCGCCTTGGAGCGGTTGCCGGTGCGGACGCTGATCCGCATCTCGAAGTTCTCGTCGGGCTTGTAGGTGAGGCCAGCAGTCTCAAACACCGCACAGGCATCAGCCGTGATGTTCGTGTCTCTGAAGTCTGCGAGGTTGAGCCCGCAGTAGCCTCCGGGCTTGAGCAGCGCCGCCACGTTGTCAGCCGTCTGCTTCAGGAAGCCGTTGAGCCATCCATCGCGTCCGGGGAACTTGACGTGGCTCTGGTTCTCGTAGCCCTCGTCTCCGGCAGCGTAGTCCTCAAGGTCGAAGTAGGGAGGGGAGCTGAACGCGAAGTCCACCTTGCCGAGGAGGTCAGTAGGTCGGAACTCCTCAGAGCCACACAGCGTGATCCTCACGTACCTTCCCCGGTACTGCGGCACCATACGCCCGTTCACCTTGACGTTGGTGACCTCGCCCACCTCGTAGCCGTACAGCTTGCAGAGGAAGGCATCCAGGTTCTGTAGACACTCGAAGGTCTTGGTGCTTGGGTCAACACCCACGTAGAGCAGGTCCTTGCGGGAGCTCCTCGCGCCTGTGAGCCGTCCGCCCCAACCGCAGGAGAAGTCGAACACAATGCCGCCCTCCTTGGGAGTGAATCGCTCGTGAAGGAACTTCACCACGGTCGGCTTGAAGTTGCCCACACTCTGAATGCCGCCGATGGAGCGTAGACCGTAGCGGATCGAGTGAGGCCACGCGCCGCTGTCCCACCTGCAAGCAAGGCGGATAGCCTTCCGGAACAGCTTGTCGTCCCAGAAGCCATCGAAGGGGCTCTTCAATCCCTTGACGGGTGTGTGGTGGAGGTGAGGCATGAAGGAGTTCGCAGCACCCATGCCCATCAAGTTCTGCTTCAGATGGCGAGAGGTGTCTTGCACATCGTCGTCCACCTCAGGAACCTCTTCCTCGAAGAAGCCGCCGCCGTGGTAGTCCACCTCGAGGTTGTCCTCGATCAGTAGGCGGGAGCTGTCCCACTTCCTGAGCCGTCCGGCTTGGCTGGATGCACGCTTGAAGTCCTTGGCGTACAAGAACTCGATGATGCCGTTCACCCACACATCCACGTCGGGGTAGATGCCGAACTTCCATGCGAAGGTGTCGCCCGTCTTGAGCGCATAGGGGAAGCCCCACACCTTGCGGTAGAAGGTGAAGATCTCCTCGATGTACTCGTCTTGGACGTCTGCCGGAAGTGCGTCCCACTTCGCCTTCGTCATGTCGTACTTGTTGTGGTCGAACCGTAGCCCGGTCGCGTCAGGGAGTAGGATCGCGGGGATCTCCTCCACTACGGTCGCCGGGGCTTCACTCGTTTTCAGAAATGCCATCGTTGTCATCCTCGGGGGCGGGTAGAGCCTTTGGAGCCCGGTATGCTTCCCACGACAACCGCAAACGCTGCCAGAAGGTGTATTCCACCTCGACGTCGCCGAGTACCCAGGAAAGTGTGTATATGTCGGGGTATGTTGCGCGGCACTTGTCGGGATCCTGAAGCATTACTTCAAAGTCTGCTTCGATCTCTTCCTTGGTCCGCTTCAGTAGGAAGATGGGGCAGTTCTTGGCCTGCTCGTTGGTGTCGCAGATGTCGACGTCCCAATCGGGACGTTCCACACCGGCCATGCACAGACGAACGGTGACCTTCTGCCCCTCCTTCTCGAAGGTGTGCTCGCGGTTGAAGTGGCAGTTGCAAGGCCGTCGTTTCAGACCACCTCGGAACAGTCGCTTCAGGCGACGCTCCTTGAGCCTCGCCACGCGTCGCCTGACTTCTGCCTCGTCTTTCATGTGGTTAATCCTGTAGGATGGCATCGTCCATGAACACCACCTGACCAACGGTCTGCATCAAGTCAGGGCTCAGTGTCCGGTCGAAGCTCCAGAACTCCGTTGTCTTCCCCAACCGCTCAAGGTGTGCGAACAGGTCAGAGTAGTCAACATCGCCGCTGATGAGAACCAGCTTGTCGTACTGGTCGACATACTTGGTGCAAGCGTCAAGTGAGATGCGGATAGCGTGGCTATCGTACTTCAAACGGGAGCGCCCACCGGAGTCACGTACTCGATGTGCGGTGCGTGGGGAGATGCGGTACCCGAGGCCTCGTAGGAGGCTTTCGAACCCGCTGGAGTCGTACCCATCGCCGCGCACAAGGTACACGATGCTGAGTGAGGATGGTTCCGCTTCCTGGATCTTGTCTCTCAACCTTGCGAAGTCAACACGGCCACCGGCCATCCTTCGCGCTGAGTAGTACAGGTTCTGAGCGTCAATCGCTACCAGAGTTCCCATTGTCTTTCACCTTTTTAAGTAGGAGAGTCCTTACCTGTCCATCCTCGCGGGCATCCGCCCGGTACACGATGTCGGCACTCTCCTGAAATCCTTGTTGGTGGGTGACGAGTAGCACCGTCAGCCCGAGGTCCTTGCACAGGCTACTAAGCAACCTGCCCAACGGCTCAACGTAGTGGTCGCTAACCTGGGCAAGCGACTCGTCGAGGAGCAGTACGGGCGCAAGTCCCATTTTCAGCACCACGAGGATCCGAAGCAGAAGCGATTCCACCACGGTCACGGATGCTCCGAAACTGTCCATGGCCTTGCCTGAAGCGGGGCCTTGCATAGTTTTGAAGTTGATCTGGAGCTGGTTTCGCGAGTCCACCAGCTCCGATTTGAACGTCAGGTCTTGCTGGTCGTGGAACACACGCCGCAAGCCCTCCGTGATCACCTTGTCGATCGACTCGAGGTTTTCCTTCGCCATGTCCTCGAGCAGCTTCTTCAGTGCTTGGCTGCTCTTAGCCAAGACGCTGTTCTCATCCTCCAGTTCTTGAAGGGTCTGCTCAAGTTCTTGGCGCAGGCGGATGGCAGATGCTTGTGACATTTCTGCCCTTACCATCTGCCCCCGGTACGCCTCCATTCGATCTACAAGCATTGGCTACCTCGGCTTCCTCATGAGAGCAAGGAACAGCACGCGAGTCACGGAAACTCCGTTGTCGTCCTCCTTCTCGAGGATCTTGCTGAACGGGAACTTGCCGAAGGTCAGGTACAGGCTCACGTCGTCGGACACGAACTTGTCAATGCCCTGGAGCACGTTCTTGTAGTTCAAGAAGAACTCGGCGTCGCCGGAGCCGGAGGGGCGGTGTACGCCAACCTGCTCAGTCGAGATGCGTCCGTTGTTCGCCTTGGCGGCGATGTGGAGCACCGAGTTGAGAACGTCGTCGGGGTCGCCGTCAACCACCTTGAAGCTCATGCGAACCTGATCGTTGTCCAGGCTCCACTTCAGGCGGCTCAGTGCGCCCTTGAGGGATGCACGGTTGATGCGGATGACGTGGTCGCCGGTCTCCGAGAAGAGGTCGAGGCCCTTCATCTGCGGGAAGTCGAAACTCACCATCTTGAAGCCGTAGTAGCTACCGTCCTCGCTCACGATGAAGTAGTTGTTCTGCCCCGTGAACAGGCTCAGCTTGCCGGTACACTTCTTGATGAACGAGCTCACGTTGCTGAGCTTGTCGCCCTTGAGCTTGAAGTCACCCGTGAAGTCCGAGCGCCGGTAGATCGCTACGCTCTTGCCGTCGCCGCTCTTGATGAGGCTTCCCTCGTCGCTGGGCTCCATGCGGCACAGGCTGAAGCCTGGGTTCGCGAGGTTGGCACCGATGAAGGGGGAGGTGAAGCTGAAGGCAGTCTCCACATCCTCCTTGTCCACGAGGCCGGTCACGCCCTTGGCTTCCGCAACCTCAAAGTCGGCCTCGAAGTTGAAGCTGTTGTTGGGCGGGAGCGAGTCCAGCGTGAAGTTGGTGCGGCTGGACTCAGGTACGACGCTCACCTGGGAGGTGCTGTCGTCATACGTGACGTTCAGGTTGCCGTCGCCACACGCCGCGAGGAAGCCGAGCAGGCGAGCTCCGCTTGCGGTGAACGAAACCTCGGTGCCGTCCTCCACGTTGGTCGGGGCGATGCCGGAGATCCGACGGTAGCCACACAGGCCAACCGCGTTGCCACCAGCAAGGACGTCGACGTAGTCGGGTCCTACACGGAAGAGGAAGTGGCCCGAAATCGGCTCCGCATCGTTTCCGCCGAGGGCAGATGCGATGGTGTCGAGGTGGTCCTTGAGTGTCTGATTGTCTACTACGAGGTGCATTGTCGGTCCTATGCTGAGATGGAGTTGAGGATGGCTTCGGCCTTGGATAGCTCAGCTTCCAGTGCCGTTTTCTTGGATTCAAGGTCAGCCTTCAGCCGATCCCTCTCTTCCTTGAGCTGATGTGGGTCGTACCCGGCGTCGCGAATCTCGGTCACCAGAGCGTCACGGTTCTTGACAAGCCCTTCCCGCCGCGATTGCAGCCGGATGAGCTGTTCCTTGGCGGTATCAACCCGCGTGTTGAGCTTCAGGATTTCCTGTGAGGCGTCTGGCATTTTAGCTCCGCTGAGGTGTATGCCTCTTGAACGGGCCGATTAGCCCGGCATCGCCAAAATCAGAAACCAATCTCGGGGTCATCATTCAACAGAGGGCTACCGGCTGCTTCAAGCTTCGCCTGCTTCCTCTCACCCGCAGCCACCTTCTTGTTCATCGAAGCTTCCTTGCCCGCAGGGCAGATGGGCTTGAAGTCACAGAAGCGGCACGCATCTTCGCCCGGAGTTGCGGGGAACTTGCGCTGCTTGATGAGCTTGATGGTGGCCTCAACCTCGCGGTGGAGGCGGGACACATCCTCTGCGCTGATCGGCACCCACTCGAGCTCGCCGTAGGTGTAGAAGATCCACCCGGTCTTGTCCACCAACACTCGGTGCTGGAGGTAGAAGAGCATCGAGTACCACACAAGCTGGTCACGCTTGAGGTACTTGTTGCGGTGGCGGGTCAACTTCCCGTCGAGGATCATGTGCTCGTTCTCACGGCGGATCACGAAGTCCGCGATGCCGTGTACGAGCGTCTTGTCGATCCATGCCTGAAGCTTGATCTCACTCTTGGCGTAGCGCCCGAGCAGCTTGTGGTCCTTGATGACCTGCATGGTCAGCGGAATGGTAGGGATCAAGCTCTCGTAGAGTTCTTCTCTCGACAGCTTGCTCTCCTTGGCGCTCCAATCTACCGTCTCGCGGGACAGGATTCTGGAGTACTCGCGCTCGAGGATCTCGAGCAACGTCTTCTGAGCGTCCTTGCCGCGCCGCCAGATCTCGTTGTTGTAGAACAACTCGAACACCCTCTGAACGGTCTTGCCGCCGATGGTGTTGTAGGCGTTGAAGGGAACGCGCTTGTTCTTGACGTAGCGGAACTCGTAGGCGGTTGGACACCGCTGGTAGGTGTTGTACCCTGACCAGCTCAGTCGCTTGAGTCCGGCGTGGTACTCCTCGGGGGAGTTCTGTGGTTTTCTGGACATGTGAGCCTCACTGCAGCGGGCCGGGTCCGGGCTTCGTCGAAGCTCCAGACCATCAAGCCGAGCGCATCGTTGTAGGAACGTACTGCATCTGTATCTCTGTCTGCATTTTCTGAGGCCGGACGGATGAGGCGCTCGGTGAGCACTGCATCTACGGTTGTGTCCAGTGTTCCTGAGAACACATGAGTTCTCACTCTATCGCGAATCTGGTTTCTTCTTGAGCGTGTGATACGTGACATTACCACTGCGCCGGGGAGCGTATCGATGATCGGTTGGTAGGCTTCGTGGATGTCCACATACGCGGACAGGATGTGATGCTTGTGCCACAACGCCCTCAGGATGCGAGCAAGCGCACCCACGGAGTCGTACTGGAACTGATACTGATCGATGATCTCAATGTAGACATGGTCGGATGTACGCCCCACTACAACGTGACCGTGACGCTGCGGGCCATCTACATCCACCCCGACGTAGTGAACATACTCAGGCTGTGGGGTCGGATCCGGTCCGGGCTCCTCCTCCCACAGCAGGAGGAGACGCCTATCCACCTGCGCGGGCTGTGGCGAGCTCAATCTCAGCATCCTCAAGCAAGGAGATCACCTTGGATCTCACGCCGCTTTCGAGTCGCAGGCTCGTGATGCGCTTGCTGATCTCGCTACTGCTGTCTTCTGCGGTGCCCTCAGTCTCAGCGCGCAAGTTCTCAATGAACTCGTTGATGAGCGTCTGCTCGCGGTCGGTGCGCTCTTTCTTTCGGATGTCAAACACCGCATCCGCGCTCTCAACCTTCAGCTTCACCTGCTGGAACTTGCGTCCCTCCTTGGTGTAGGTACAGAGCACCGCCTTGGGGCTGCGAGTGACATTCTCGAGGTTCAAGGCACCACGGGTCAGCGAGCCAATGTTCACGAACTGCTTCTTGTCAAGCACCTCAATCCCTTGGTCGATGTGCCAGTGTCCAAAGAACCAATCGTCAGGCTCGAGCTTGGCGAGATCCGAGTACTTGAAGGTGGTCTCGCCGGGGTAGCTCTCCCCAATGACGCAGGCGTAGCCGTGGTAGGCGACTGCAAGCCAATCCTCGTCGCCTTTCTTGAGCTCGTCGAAATGGTCCAGCTCGATCTTCGGGTCAAAGTGCTTGCCGTGGATTCGAACCTTCACGCCGTCTGCCGAGGTGAAGGTCTCGTCTTCGAGCATGTGCAAGGAGCCGGAGCTGAACACCACCCCGAGAGGCTTCTCGGGCAAGGTGACGAGGTTGTTGTGGCTGATGTCGTGGTTGCCCACAATGCTCCACACGGGGCAGGGGAACCTCTGGAACTCTTCTATCAGCCGGGCAACCAAGGCGTGACGCACCTTTGCGCTGGTCTTGACGTGGAAGACGTCCCCGCCGATGAGGCAGATGTCAGCCTTGGCTGCTTTGCACAGCTTCCGGATCTGAGTGATCTTCGCGAACGTGGCTTCGGTGTAATCGTCGATGCGCATGGCTGGGGCGTTGTCCGCCACATGCCAATCCGTCGACCATACCATCTTGAAAGGCATCAGCTTCTCCCGCAAACAGGGCATTCATCGATTTGACCCCGTAGTTGGTCCAGATGCCGCGAATCATGTTCAAGCGATTCAGCCACCGTGGTTTCCTCGCCCTTCACCGCCTTGATGTCCTTCAGCACGCCGCCGAGGTTGCGCATGTACCCTGTCAGGGCGATGATCTGCCCGTCAAGGCCACCGAAGTCCGCACGCGGTACAACCACCGTGTCCAGAGGCAAAAGCGACTCAAGCTGACTGTCGGCCCGCTCAAGCCTACGCACCCAGGTGTCCATCCGGTCGATGTCGGTTGATACCTCAACCCGGTCAGGAACCGTCACACCGTCCAGAGCCTCGAGCTTCTCCAGCACCTGGGCGTACTTGCCCATCTTGGCGTCCCACCCAGCAAGCTGAGTGATGGAGTTCGATAGCTTGGTGCCCATACGCTTCGGCACCTTCACACCGTCGATGGGGGCCAATGCATCTACGGCGCTCACGGCTTTGTCATACCCGACAATGAAACCGTCGAGTTGCTTGATGCGCGCCGCGAGTGCTTGGTGGTCATCCCACAGGCCGTTCAGGGTCTCAGCCGGGATGTCTGCAAGGGCTTCGAAGCTACGCTCGTGCTTCTGAGCTTTCTTGAGATCGGTCTCCCGTACCTTGATGGTCTGCCGGTTCTTGCGGATCTCGGAGGAGCAATTCCGGATCGCGAGGTTCACAACGTCCAGTCGGGTGACGGCCGTCATCAACTCCGTCACCACCTTGCCGGTGCGGTTGAGCAGGAAGATAGGTTGGTGCCACGCCGCCATCTGAGGGCGTGTCTTCTCCCGGTCTACGAACCACTCACGGAAGCCACACTCGGTGATCTCCTTGGGTACGTTGCGCCCCACACTGGAATACTCTTCCGTGCCTTTGGGCGTGGTGACGATGTAGTCGTTGAAGTTCTCGCCCTTCTTCCACGTCCACGAGAGGTCCTCGTACTCAATGGTGACAACCGTGTCGGTCTCACCTTCGCGCACACGCCCCGTGATGGGGTCGTTGAACATCGACCCCTCAATGGCCCGAAGGAGGGCTGTCTTCCCGGTGTTGGACTTGCCGACGATCACCGTAAAACCACGGATCTCAAGCGACGTGTCCTTGACCGTCTGATAGTCTTGGATTCTGACCTGCACGTATACTCCCAGCAGATGATGTCAGAGCGTCCGACCCCCACATTCAGTGGGGGTCGGCATTCTCATCTTCTGAAAGTCACTCCGCGATGACGTCGTCGATGTCATCCAGCGAGAGCAGGTTGCCGGTGTCCATGCCCTTTGCGGGCTCATCCGTGCTGCTCAGGAGTGCCGAGAGGTCCACATCCTCTTCGTCCAGATCGGCGCTCACGGTGTCCGCGCGTGCGGCCTCGCGAACCTCATCCGGATCGTCCCGCTCCTCGATGATCAGGTCATCGTCGGTCAGGTTCTGCGTGATCTGCGTCACCTCGAAGGTTGCCAGCTTCTCACTCACCTCGCCCATCAGCTCGCGGAAGATCTCCGGCTTCTCGAGCAGGTACCTACGGAACTGCTCCACGCCCTGTCGGCGGAAGTAGCTCGCTTCGCCCTCCTTGCGGAAGGAGTACCACGAGCCCACCTTCTTGACGATCTTGTGGCGCTCAGCCACTCCGATGATCGAGCGGCAGTTGTCCACGCCCTCACCGTAGCGGATCACGAACTCTCCCTTGCGCTTGGGGAAGCCAACCTTGTTCTTGTGGCCCTCCGCACGCACGAAGTTCGACACCGGGATCTTCTCCTTCTCGCCGGAGAGGGAGTCGAGGATGTTCGCGTACTCGATCTTGCCGGGCTTCAGACGCAGGCGGATGGTGCAGTAGTAGGGCAGAGCCTTACCACCGGAGGTCGTCCAGTCAGGGCCAGCGTCGTACTTGCTGAGCTTGATGTTCGAGCGCATCTGGTTGCAGAAGAGGAGCACCGTCTCCGAAGCGTTGATCTCCTTGGAGATCAGGTTCAGGAAGTTGCTCATCAGCCGGGCCTGGAGGCCAAGCCCCTTGCTGGGGTCCTGCGGGCCAGCCTCGAACACCTTCTGCGGGAGCATCGTGGAGACGGAGTCGATCACGATGATGTCGCTCTTCACCGTCTTGGCGTAGTCGAAGGCGATCTGCGCGCCCATCTCGAAGTAGTCGGGCTGGAAGAAGGCGAATGCGTCTTCGCTGAGGTCGAGCCCCATCGCCTGGGCGTACCCAAGGTGCATCGCGTGCTCGAAGTCAATGTAGGTCGCAAACCCACCCTCGCGCTGAGCCTCAATGCAGGCCGCGATTGCCAGGGTGGACTTTCCTACGGATTCCGGGCCGAAGATCTCGCTGATGCGGCCACGCGGCCATCCACCAACTCCGAGGATCTTGTCCAGAACCAGCGAGCCCGAAGAGATCACCTCGATGTCTGGTCGGGAGCCGGGGTCGAGCGGCACATACGCGCTGTCCATCCCCTGCTTCTTGAGGTGTGCGAGTGCCTTCTTTCGAAGTTCTGCTCGGGCCTGTCGTGTCATCTTTGCCATGTCGTTTTCTCCTGGTGGTCGTACGTCGACTAATCGTGAGACGGGTTGTTTACTGGGCTGGTGGCGAAACGGAAGTAGCGTTTGCCTTCTTTGAAGCGAATGCCGGATTGCTCAGTAGTTCCGGCCTTTTTCCCGCGCGTGAAGGTGTATTCCTGGGCAAATACATCCCACTCAGAGGGCGTGAGATCGTCCTCATCAATCTGGCCGTCAAGGAACGCCCAGAACCGTGCGGCTGCTCGGGCAGCGTGGTAAGCGTCGGCCTCGTCGCCCTGGATCTTCAGCTTCTTTCGAATGTCCTTCTCGTAGGACGAGACGTCTACGAATGGGAAGGGGACGGAGGTGTAGCCCTCGTTGCGCTTGCGATCCTTCTTGGTGGGCGACAGATCGAAGAAATCGCCGTGGCGTGGGTAGTTGTACAGGTCGAGCATGTCGAACCTGGCGGTCCGAACCATGTCCGACTTGAACCAGTCACCCTTCACGATCCCCGAACCCCACACACGGGCAAGCAAGGTGAGCTGAGAGGGGGCAAGGAGCAGGATGTCCACGCCCTCTGTGTACATCACCTCAAGGTTGTAGATGTACAGAGCGTAGAGCTTTTCCTGGCTCCACGCGCCGGTCTGGCCTTGTGGCGGTGTCTCCATCGCCGCGCGGGTGATGTTGTACTTCTTGACGACGGCTCGAAGATGGTCGCGCTGATGCATGTAGCGCGCGGGTTCCGCCATCTTGGCGTCGGTCTTCCAGCGGCCCCGTTCGACGACCTTGTCGAACCCTGTTGCGTCAATGTCGTAGACGCACCAGCCGTAGGAGGTGAGAGAGGGATCGAGTCCGAGGTAGTACATGTTCAACTCCACACAGCGACGCCCCGGAAGGCGGGTGCCAACCGAGGCGTCGTAGGTTCAGGTCACGAGCTGAGGGGATCAGCCCTCTTCGAGATCCATGCCGGTCAGCATGTCGTCGAACTCGTTGTCATCGGTGGGATCGAACCCGTCGGTCGGTCCCGCGCTCTCGACGCCGAGGTGCTCACGGATCTCGTCCGCGCTCAGGCGGGATGCGAGGTAGATGCTCTTCAGCGCCGCCTCACCCTCTCGCTCGATCTGAGCCTTGAGCTTCTCGTCCTTCCGCCACACGCTGTCCTTGCAGGCAACGTACTTGAGCTGCTGGAACCCTTCCTCGATGCAGGTGATCTTCACGTCGTGCTCGGCCAGCGGCCACTCGGCGTTCAGAGCCCGCAGGTCCTCGTACTTCTTGCCCGAGAACACCCACTGCTTCACGGTGTACCGGAAGGGCTTCTCGAGGGTACCCTTGCGGTCCGTGGCGTAGTGAACCATCACGATGCCGAGGCGGTGGGAGGGCGGTCCGAGCTTCTCGCAGCAGACGCCGCCCATGCACTCGATGTACTTCTCCTTGTAGTGAACCTTCGTCTTGCGGACGCGGGTGGGGAAGATGAACCCTACACGGTCCGTGTAGCCCTTCCGGCCCTTCCATCGCTCAGTGCGCTCACTGCCAATGGTGTCGTCGTCGAACCCGATCTCGTCGTAGTAATCAGCCACAATATTCTCCTGGTTAATGCTTTGTCTCGGACGGGGTAAGTTGGGCACACAATGACGGTGACGTCGCTGTCGGGTCTTGGTGCGCTTTCGCCTACTTAGGTCAATGACTCTGCGTGTTTTGAGTAGGTCGCGGTGGCTGCCGCTTCCATGTTTCCTAAAACGCTCAGATTAGGGTTCAGCACCCAAATCTTTGTTCACGAGTTGGCGAGAAAGTCGCCAATGTCAACCACGTCCGAATCGTCCTCGAGGGCGTACTTCGGAGCGGGCGCTGCCTTCTTGGGAGGCGGGTTGACGGCACCGTTGAGCAGTGCCGAGAAGTCCACCTCTTCATCATCGTCTTCCACATCCACGGGCATCTCCACGTCGTCAACCTGAAGGTTGGACAGGAAGTCGTCCATGTCCTCCATCGGGTCAATGTCCGTGCTGTCGTGCTCGCCAATGTGCTTCGCTTGCTCCGGGTGGATCTCTGCCGGGGCCTCTTCGATCACGGGCAGATCCTCACCGAACAGTTGCATGACGTCGTCATCCGAACTGTCCATTGGCGTACCCTTGGAGGGAGTGGTGGTTCCCTCGATCAAGCCGTCGTAGCTGTTGTACTCGTTGTCGGTCCCGAGGTTGTAGTTGGTGCCACGGGCAAACTCCATCAGCGACACCTGCTTCTTGATGTCGTTGTTGGTGCGGTTGAGGCCTTCACGCTTCAGCTCAATGGCCCGGAGGACGTAGCTGACGTTGACCGCCTGCTCCTTGAGATCGATCATTGCGTCGATCTCACCCTTCAGGTTCATGTCGGCTCGAGCTTCGCGGTCTGCCGCTGAGCGTCCCTTGTCAACCCACGGGTTCATAGCAAGGAGTTCCGCCCGCGATGCCTTGATGACTTCCTTCTGCCCGGCGAGCAGGTTCTTCACCTTGCGCTCGATGTCGAAGTAGGTCACCAAGAGGTTCTCCACCTCGATGCTGAAGTCGCGGCATTCCTTGAGCTTCTCGTGAACGTAGCTCGGCCCCATCACGGTAGGGTCCTTCTCGATCCGCACCGACACCCCGTCCAGGTATCGGAACACCCTGTCAGCTTGGGTCTCCGTAATGAACTCGGGAACTTCGATCGGCTCTGAAGGGTTGGGTCCCGTGGGTACGGCTGTGTTGTCGGTTTGGTCGGTCATGTGGTCCTCAGGCTACCTCGGCCTCGTTGATCTTGTCGATATCGATGGAGGGCTTGGTGGTTGGTGCCGCGCCCGCGCTCTTCCGCTCGAGACCGCGAATCAGGCTGTCGTAGTTGCGCTTCCTCGTAGTGAGGTCCCGTGCAACTGTGTTCTTGTTCATGTGGCCCTTCGCCAGGGCGTCCATGTAGGCCATCTCCGTTGCTTCACGGCTGACGATCTTGTGGACCATGTGGGCCTCTTCAAGGGTGAAGTCACCCTCGGCTGCCCGGACGGTGAGAGACACGAAATCCCCGCTGCCGCGCCGTCCCGCCGTGAGAGCACAGCTCACGGTGACGCGTTCAACGAGGACCTTCTTGCGGAGTTCTTTGGGGTCGAGTGACATTGCAATCCCTTTTCTGGTATGCGGGTGTGGGTCGTTTTGTGCGGGCTACCGGAGCAGCCTGCTTGACCTTCAACCACCAGAAAAGGAACGGGTCGCGATTCTACCTCTACCTGACTTTCACGCTACCTGAGTCAACCAGGAGTACCCGGCCCGCAAGGCGAGGGTCCTGAAGATCGTCGTTCGCAACGGATTCGTCAATCGTGAACCCGAAGAGGCCCTCGGCGCGGAGTACCTCAACCAGAGGCTTGTTCCGAATGCCGGGGTCAGTCAAGCGTCCAACGGGATCGATGGCGACGTCTGCGCGGAAGAACATCGCGCTACCCTTGGGGCGGAAGGGCTTGAGGCCGCTACGGGAGCTCCAGTTGAATCCCTCCGGTACAATGAAACAGTCGGTGCCCCGCCGTACCGTGTACTCAGACGTTGCGATCTTCGAACTGGATGCTCCGCGCACCTGATCTGAAAGGGCGGAAATTCGGGTATCGACGCTCATGTGTACCTCCGTCATGCCGACGCAGTCTACAAATGGACTATGAGCGGACAGCTCGACGGAGGATGACAAGGAAGTCGTCCGGGTCGTAGATGGCAAGTGCAATGCTCCTGGCGGCTGAGGCGGTTTTCTCGCCCTTGGGAGTGATTGCGTAGTGCCGTGGGCGGGAACTTTGCCCGCGTGGCGGAGAGCCAACCTGTACGCGCCGTGTAGCCATGAGAACTACCAACGCCACCCTCACCTCGTTGTCCGTGAGGACTATGTCGCCTACGGTCAGCTTTCGGATGTAGTCACCGATTCCTTCACAGGTCATGTCGCCCCTTGACAGGGCCTGCAGCACCAATGATCGATGATTGAACATCACTCTCCCAAAACGTTCCGGAGCCGCTCACCGAATGCGGTGTTGCGGCGGGATACCTTGTTGTTCCGGATTGCCTTCTCTGCCGCTCCGAGCTGCCCGTAAACGAGCACCTTTCGCTTGGCGCGGGTGACGCCCGTATAGAAGAGGTTCCGAACAAGCTGGATGGAAAACGCCTTCACCATGGGCATCATCACGATGTCCCACTCTGAACCCTGGCTCTTGTGGATGGTGACGCAGTAGGCCAACACAAGGTCAGCAATGGCCTCACCGAACTTGAAGGTGGTGTTGAGGCTGTTGCCGTCCACCTGAAAGTGAATCACCTTCTGCTTCCGGTCGATGCTGACGATCGTACCGATGTCCCCGTTGAACACCCCGAGGTTGTAGTTGTTCCGGGTCACCATCACGCGGTCACCGCACCGGAACTCCTTCACCTTGAAGTCCATGCTGTCCTGCCCGATATCCGGGTTCAGTACGTCACGGAGACGGTCATTGAGGTTCTGCACTCCCAGGGTGCCTGCATGGCGCGGGCTGAGGCACTGGAACTGATGTCCACGCTTCTGAAGGGCAGCGGCGGTACGGAGCATCCGGTCGAGCAGCTTGTCCTCGTCGCTCATGTGAACGAACTTGAAGTCGGTGTCGCCGCCGTTGTCGATCACCAGGTCCTCACCACGTTGGATGCGGTGTGCGTTGATGATGATGTCGGAGGCTTCTGCCTGGCGGTGAATGGTAGTGAGCTGAACCACGGGGATGCAGCCGCTCTTGATGAGTTCGCTCAGTACATTTCCCGGCCCGACGCTGGGGAGCTGAGCCACGTCGCCAACCATCACGAGGCAGGCGTCAGGGCGAATGCCCTTGAGCAGTCGATGCATGAGGCTCATGTCCACCATGGAGGCCTCATCAACCACCACAGCCTGATCTGGTAGCGGGTTGCGCTCATTGTGCTCCCAGCCCGCGTCACCCCTACACCCGAGGGTGCGGTGGATCGTACCGGCTGGACGCCCTGTCGCGGCCCTGAGGCGCTTGGAGGCAATACCGGTCGGTGCCATGAGCGCAACCTTCGGCACGAAGGTCTCATACATGTCCACGATGGCCTTGAGTACCGTGGTCTTTCCTGTGCCGGGGAGGCCTGTGATCACCAGCACCTTGCTCACAAGTGCAGTCTCAATCGCCGTCACCTGTTCATCGCTGAGGCGGAAGGGCACAGTTGCAGTGGAGTGCGCGGCCTCGTACTGAGTGATGAAGGCGTCCAGATCGAAGTCCCGGTGAATGGGAGTCATCATGGCGCTGAGGAGCATGGCTGCCCCTACTTCATTGTTGTGGTGACGGGAGCTGTAACAACGGTTCCCGTCAATCACTACCTTGCCGTCAAGCTGGAGGGTGCTCATGCACTCGCGGTAGATGGCTGCGGGCACATCGTCCAGCATCTTGAGCACGCGCTTCTGGAGGTCGGCTTTCAGGAGGAAGAGGTGCCCGTCGCTACCGCCCACATCGTCGAGCAGGTAGTGGATCACCGCACGGATGCGGATGGGGGAGCGGGCGTCAATGCCCATGCGAGTAGCGATCTCGTCCGCACGCTTGAAGCCGATGCCCCGGATCTCCATCAGCTTGTAGGGGTCCTCGGTGAGGAGGCGTACAGCGTCGGTGCCCCACTTCTTGTAGATCTTCTCCACCACGGCGGGCTTCACGTCGAAGCTCATGAGGAAGATGCTGATGTCCCGCTTGCCCTTGTTCTCGGAGAGCGCCTTGTAGATCAGCTCCTTCTGGGAGTCGGTACAGAAGATGCACTCGTTGATGCGTCCGGGGTCAGCGGAGAGGATCGCAACCGTGTCCCCTCCGAAGTGGGCAGCTACCTTGCGAGCAGTGGCCCAGCCTACACCGTGGACGTTGGCTTCGAGGTAGCGGGTGATGCCGTCTACGTCGTTGGGCTCAACTTCCTCGAGGCTGCGGACGTTGAGGTCGTTGCCGAACTTCGAGGTCTTGAACTCGCCCTCAACGATGCAGTCCATATGCTGACGGACTTCGACACCGACGAAGGTGCCCTTGCACTTGAAGCTTTCGGTTCCCGTATTGAGGACAAAGATGCAGAACGCTTCGTTGCGGTACACGATCTTCGCTACTCGGCCTTTGTATTGCGGCACATCCACTCCGTGAGTTGGTGGCTCTCTGGTACAACGTACCGACCACCCAGTATCTCATAATCGTTTTGTGAGTTCTTGAGTCGTTGGACACCCAGTTTCCCCATTTCAAGCCAGAGGCCAAACGTGACCACATCGACTAAGATTGCATCCCTATCGGGGATGATGAGGGCCGCAGACGCAGATGAAGTTCCCGCCATCTACGTCGTGGTCGTGGCTGAGGTGGTGCGTGGAAAGTCCGTCGGACCCAAGGGCTACACCCGATACAAGCCTTTCAAGTACACCCACAGCTACAACGCACACGGGATTGTGTACGCGAAGGCCTTCATCTTCAACAACGATGCCGAGGCCATGGCTGAGAAGAAGAACGCTGAACGCCAGGTGTTTGGGCGGGTGAAGAGTGCCCATGTATCCGTCATCAATGCCTCTACAGACTCTACCGTGGGAGGGGATGCGTACCTGTACGACGGCACCGACCTCTCGAACCAGATCCTCCGGAAGTGGAAGATCTGGAAGCAGGTTGAAGCCTTGGGCGACGCTCTTCAGCCCGCTGCGGCTGAAGAAGGAGAAGGAGCCTCCGGCATCACTGTCGACGCCCTGGTGGAGTGGTTGGAGCGCAAGGGTGCGACCATCGTGAAGAGGTACAACGGCTCACGCTTCATCGGCGTTGAGTTTGTGAACCCCACGGTGCGCCGACACATCCAGCAAGGCGGGAAGTACGGCGAGGACAACATGCAGAGCGCGGCTCAAGAGCAGCTCGAGCTCCGCAGACAGAAGCGCGCGGTACGTCACTACGACCTCCCCCTTGAGATGAAGATCAGCGACTCTGGCGAACTCCTTGAGGTGAAGAGCTTCAAGAAGAACAAGAAGGGCACCTGGACGGTTCGTTGGGGATCAGCCGCACACTCCATCGAAGAGGTGTACGCCGAGCTTGAGAAGGAGCTGATCACCTTCATGGATGGCCGAGCGTGGTACCACAAGAACAACACTCAGTCAGAGCGTGATCAGCACGGGAAGGACAAGCGACGCCGTGAGCAGGCTGAACGTCGCCGTAGCGGACCCGGTGGGCGTGGACGTGGGTACTTCTAAAGCCTGCCGCTGTAGTACTCAGCCCACATGCCATCCCAGTGCTCGTGATAGCCTTCTGAGCACACAAGGCAGAGCCACGGACTGGTGTTCAACTCAGGGTCGACGTACTGGGTGCGACAGCCCTGCTGAGTGACACCCATGGTCTGATCACACGGACCCTCCCACCCATCGCAGGGATGTTCAGGATCCGCAAGGTCTACCTCACCGCGTGAGGTAGTAACCACCGCCTCGAAGGTAACCCTCACCCTCACCCGGCGATGAGCGCCTTGAGGCCCGCCTCGTCGATCACGGTCACGCCCTTCTTCCGGGCCTTGGTGAGCTTGCCGCTGGTGCCGTTGGCGTCCGCTGCAATGAGGTGGGTCACGCTACTGCGGAGGCTACTCTCGTAACCGCCACCCGCCGCGAGGATCTGAGCTTCGAACACCTTCTTGCCTTGGCTCAGGGTGCCGGTGATGCAGAACACGCTGCCGTTGAGCGGGCCTCCAACAACCTGAGCAGCCTGCGGGGCCTGGATGGTGATGAGGTCCTGCAACTCGCGGATCACGGTCTCCCACTTGCGGAAGCCGTTCCACACGGTCGTTGCGCGCTCGGTGCCGAACTTCTGGACGCCAGCCATGTCGGTGATGCTCGCGTTGAGCATCGCGTCCACGGTGTCGAGGCCGCTTTCAACGAGCAGCTTGGAGAGGCTCCGGCCAAATCCGGTGATGTTCAGCGAGGCAAACACCATGTAGAGCGGCACAACACCCTTCGCGTGGAGGTTGGTCAGCGCCCGCTTGGCAATGCCGGAGCCGAGGTCGGCGTCCGTGAAGTCCTGCGGGGTCAGCTTGTAGAGGTCAGCCACCGTGGTCAGCTTGCCTGCGGCAACCAGCGCCTCGATGTAGCTCATGCCGAAGAAGTCAACCTCGAGGTAGCGGATCCACTTTCGGATGTTGCCCGCAATCACGCCCTCGCAGTGAACGTTGTGGCACTCGATGAACTTGCCTCGCACCGTCAGGTCGCCCGTACACTTCGGGCACTCGGTCGGCACCACAACCGGCTGGTCGGTCTGGTTCACCGCGCGGATCACCTGCGGGATCACTTCGTTCGCCCGCTTGATCAGCACCTGGCAGCCAATGGTGAGGCCGAGGTCGGCAACCATGTCCCAGTTGTGGACGCTCGCCTTGCTCACGGTCACGCCGCCAATCTGCACCGGGGCGAGGTGGGCTACCGGCGTCACACGCCCGCCGAGGCCGAAGTCGCCAACGATGGCGAGCAGCGTAGTCACGCGGGTCTCGTCCTCAAACTTCCAGGCCATCTGGTGCTTCGGGTTCGCCGTCGCGTTGGTGCTGGTCTGGAGCGTGTCCTCGATGTCCTGAGCTTCCTTGAAGCTGTCCACCTTGATCACGAGGCCGTCAATCTCGTAGATCATGCCGTCGCGCTTGGCGTTGTCGTAGGTGGTGTAAACGGTCTCCAACCCCTCAAGGTCCACGCGGGCAAACCACGGGGTCCACAGCGAGAGGCGCTTGCGGAGAAACATCATCATCTCGAAGTGGGTGGAGAAGCTCAGCTTCTCGCTCACCATGTCGTAGAAGAAGGCGCGGAGGTACTCGCAGCCGAGGCCGGAGTGCTTGCGGGCAAGGCCGGAGGCACCGTTGCGGCGGTTCTTGTAAACGTGCCATCCCTCGGTCGCCGCCTTCTCGTTGTAGGCGTTGAACTCGGGGAGCACAAAGAGCGCCTCAGCGCGGAGGGTGCCCGTGAAGTTGGTGGGGAGCCGGTTCGGGATGCCGCGAATCTTCACCGCGTTGCGGGTGATGTTCTCGCCGGTCACGCCACCGCCGCGCGTCAGTACGCGGGTCAGCTTGCCGTCCACGTAGTCGCAGGAGATGCTGAAGCCGTCCATCTTCTCTTGTACGCAGAAGAGGCCGCAGCGTCGCTTGCCAACCCAGTCGCGCGTCTGCTCAACGGTGTTCACCTTGTCGAGCGAGGCCATCGGGATCGCGTGGGCCTCGGTGGTCCAGCCACCGGTCGTCTTGGGGTCTGCGCCAACCTCGGTCAGTACCGTGTTGGTGGGGTCCAGGTCGCGGAGCTCGTCAACGTAGGCGTCAAACACCTCGTCTTCAATCAGCGCGTCCGATTCCGGGTCGTTGTAGTAGAGCGCCCGGTTGGAGCGGATGAGCTCTTCCAGCTCGGCGATGCGGCCCTCTGAGGCGGCAGCGTCTCCAGCGGCAAAGAGGTCATTGTAGTCGTCGGTCATGTCGCGTCTCCGAGGGTGCTTCCTGATACTCTATCAACGTATGCAGTGCCCGAGAAGTTAGAGGTTTTCGAGCTGTTCTGTAGGAAGATTGGCAATGAATTCTCCCTCCTGTCCTGGGAGGCATCCGAGCTCGGCCACCTTGTCCAGAATGTCCAGGTTGGCGAGGAGCATCCTCACCCGCTTGCCGTCCCACTTCTCCCAAACATCTGCCAACCGCACAACGACGTGGTCATCTGTGATGATGAACCACTCTCCGTTCTGCTTCAGCACCCGGCCTTCAGCCACGTAGCCAATGTCAGACATCACTGCACCTGGGTCTGGATGGTGACTACTTCGTGGTCCGTATCCGGCCCCACGTACAAGCCGCCAAGACGATCAGAGAGACGCTGTGCGATGTAGGCCACCTCACCCTCAAACTCTCCACTCTTCTCTTCGAAGCTGTGTCCGTTGTGGTAGAGCCAGCTCATCCGCACCTTGCGCCAACGACGCACCTTGTAGGTCTTGCCGTTGACCCCTTGCTCTTCAATCATCTTCTGTCCGTCGTTGATGACGGGAATGACGGTGGGCTGAAAGACCACGTCGTAGTCGGGGTCCCGAGGGTCGGGGTTCTCAGCGACGAAGAAGTTGTAGGGCAACCCGGCTTCAGTGGCACACATGGAGCCCAGGCTGT
>Ga0222634_1000106_pt1 | contig 48947 bp, 113 predicted proteins | sample AntAcemetageno50_FD_179807 | JGI IMG/M metagenome (GOLD analysis project Ga0222634, IMG submission 179807) | Saline water microbial communities from Ace Lake, Antarctica - #50 | ecosystem: Environmental > Aquatic > Non-marine Saline and Alkaline > Saline | place: Antarctica: Ace Lake... | reverse complement strand
ATAATATCTAGTGCGAGTCTTATAAGATATTTTGTCACCATGCCAATTAAGATAAGAAGTGATCTCTGCACCATTTTCCTTCTCGAGAAACTTCTCTTCCTCGTTAAGTTGCTTGGCATATTCTTTAAGAGCATCAATTCGCTCATCGTCAAAATTGTCAGTGGTGAATTGGTACCCTGGATAAATTTCTTTGTTTGTCATAATCATTTTCTCCTCTTCTTGATTATGTATTGACATTATCACATTCTGGATATAATGTCAACCTTTATTTTCATTAATTTTCAAGCAAGGCCAGCCGATTTGAACGGGCCACTCCATTTAAAGAAACTGTTGCCACGGACTACTGATAATTAATTATCAGCAATCTTAAACTAGCATAGGCCTAATGCTTGGCCTTGCCGGAAAAGTAATGATTTATGTTATCCTCTCAACAATAAAGTCAGGATCATCAGTAGTACTTACCCATCTGAAAATACCATCCTTCTCAAGTAGAATAAAGGGTCCATCACAATTACGGTGCTTCACTGTGTTCACTTGTGTAGATTCGTTCATGATTATCCACGTATCACCTTGATGATGGACCCTATTCTTTCCATGAGAAGATTTTGGAATAAGACGAGCTCGTTCAGTCGCCTTGAAAACCTCTTCACGAGTAACTTTGCGTGGTGTTTTACCTAATTCCACCTTTGTTGCTTTTCTTTCTTTCATGTTCCAGTTCTTCCACTACTGCCTGAAGTTTTGCTTGATAAAGATCTTCATTATCAATATCTTTAAGTTCAGACAGGGTATATTCAAGAAGTTCTATAAGAGCTTTCCGACATCCAACAATATCTGAAATGTCATTTGATGACCTAATGACATATGATGAAATAAGTTCGCGAGGCAATTCTTCAATATCTATCATGGTTTCTCTAATAGAGTCACCCATAACTTTTGCTATATCACTAATATCCATTTTCTCAAACATAATCTCTTCTCCTCTTGAATGCACTTAGCATTGTGTTGATTATGTATTGACATTATCACATAGAGAGGATAATGTCAACCTTTATTCCAATTCTTTTGTAAGATTTTTAATGCACTCATCCATGGTTGGGTGGACATATGGCTCTTGATCTTTCCATGGATTATAAGGGTCGACATCAACGCCATCCCAAACTTCTTCGCCATGAAACTCCATCACCGAAACAAGATAGCCATCAAAGTCATAAGCAAACCTATTCTCATTGATTTGCCTAGGTCTACAATGAAACATATCAGCCCCATCAGAACTCAATGACTTATCACAACTCTTCAAGATATGAATAAACTTTTCCATATTAGTCATAACTAATTCCTCTTTGATTATGTATTGACATTATCACATAGAGAGGATAATGTCAACCTTATTTGATCATTGACTTGATTTCTAACTTGTCTAATTATTTTATCCCAAGATTGGTTATCAAGTTTATCGTTAGTATATTCCCAAACATGTTCCCAAACATGTTCTTCTACTCGATTTTGTATTTGAAGCTTTACATAAAACATAGCCGATCACCAAACAATTGTTCAACCACGCGTTTGGATAGGATGGTACACCCCCACGTGGTCGAGTGCTTTCAAAGTAAACTATTCTCTAGAAGCGAGGTTGCTCCTACACCATTAGTATTGAATAACGTTGTTGATAGAAACAACCATCGAATGAGTGAAACGATCTCCTTGCCGTATATGGAATGATGAGAAATCATGGCGTTTACCAAACTCTTTAGCATCAAATACCATTGTATCGAGGCTATTCCTTCCATCGAGGATGAACACTGAACGATCACCCAAAGCAGGTTCCTTACATTTTTCGTCCCAGAAATATTCTGCGAAATACATGTCTTAATCTCCTCTTCGATTATGTATTGACACTATCACATAGAGAGGATAATGTCAACCTTTAATTTCGTCTTCGACACAAAATTGCTTTTTAATGTTTTTAAGAACATCATTCAAATCATCTTGAGCATCATAGAAAGCATTTGCGTCATTATCCTCAAATATCTTTGAATGTGTAACACTTTGAATTTCACAAATTGCCAATTCAATCAAAGCATGCGCTTTACGAAATTCTTTATATCTCCACCATTCTTTCATAATCTCTTCTCCTCTTGTTTCTGATTAATGATTGACACTATCACATAAAGAGGATAATGTCAACCATTAAATTTCAGTATTCTTTTTACATACTGGACATATAATACAATCAACAGGTTCTGGAGTGTCTCCACCATAATTAGCACCCTTATAAACAGTTATAACGTCTTCCATGGTATAAGCCAATACAGAACTGCAATAGTTGCAATTCACTTCAATACCTTTTTATTTTTAATGACTTCTACCATTATTCAGAGGCCCATCCTACAAAGATGTGGTGTTTATCATCCTCACTGAACATATGTCCTGCTGGCCCCCATTTATCACTAATACGTGGGTCATCATAAAGATCTTCATTATCTTCTACTGACACACCAACAACACCAAGTCGAATAAAATCTCTCTTCTCAGCAATAGTTCCAGTATAACCAGCATGGCCATAGTCATATCGAGCATTATCTACAGCAACATCAAAAGCTTCTTGTGGTGTAGGATATTTTTCTTTTGAGATCACATATCTGAATGTACACGCGCCCATGTCAATCTCCCTTATATGTCTTTAAAAGATATTCAATCTCATTTGCTTTTGCTTCGATAAAAGAACGAACTTCAGCATACAACTTAAACTCATCAGAATCTTTCAAAAGCTCTTTGCTTTCCATCTTATCCATATCTTCAAGAACCAAATCAAACATATCTACGATACTTGTCCAATGTTTATTATTCATTTATAATCTCCTCTTCTTCGAGTGATTCCATATCAAAGAAATCTTCCCATTGGACAATAACTTCTTCAGGTCCGCAAAGAGTTACAATATATTCCATAGAACCACCGCTGATAAAGCTTTCTACTTCAAAGCCATAGTTTTCTCCATCGGCTATAATATCACTTTCGGCAGTCTGGTTCCAATCATACAATTCATAAGAACGAGTAATGTTTGTCATAATCTCTTCTCCTCATTGATTGCTCTTGATTATGTATTGACATTATCACATAAAGAGGATAATGTCAACACTTATTTTATCAATCACCATTTAAATATGAACCTTGCAACCACACCGTCCACACATCGTCTCGAATTTCAGTCAAACTGTCAAGATCATTATTTTCTTCACTAGCAATGATTTCATTCATAAGAGTATTTACCACAACCTGAACAGCAGTGAGTACATGCACCTGATTTGGCCCACAGCCACGTGCTATTTCATGAGCATAGTCATATGCCTCTTTTGCAGTCGGCCTATCAGCGAACATATCAACTTTAAAGGACTTAGCCAATTCAGCAGTTTTCGTCATAATCTCTTCTCCTCTTGGGTTGCTCTTGATTATGATTTCATCTTATACTAGTTTTGTGAGTGTGTCAATCCCCAAAACAATATGGGCGGATAACTTTAACCAAAAGTGCTTCATCACACTCCACCTCTGGATTGCGCCGAGACTCATCAAAAAGCAACGTGCCTACTGAGTCAAGTGCACCACAATAATGACCATCATCCTGAGGCAAATCAGGAGCGACCTCACGATATGACTTATCGATAAAAGCCATTGTTTTTTCTTTTGACATTATTTCTTCTCCTCTTAATGCACTTAGCATTGTGCTGATTATGATTAAATATATCATATCCAATCGATAATGTCAACATAAAATAATTTATTTTTAGGGCTACGCTGCCTATTGACATCACATTCATTATAATATAATATCATCTTAATCCAATGAGGAGAGGACAGAGGTAAGCCTAAGATATAAGGCCAGTCTCTAGGAGGATGGGAACGGCGGTCCTGCGAGCTATCTGATCATTTCAGAAGCACTCCCCTCCCCTCCCTGGTACTCTATCATACTAGAGCTCTGATGTCAATCCATTCTCTGAAAATAAAGTTGTTGACATTATCACATATTTGTATGATAATCCTAGCTCCGTCTAGGGCAAAACAACCATGTAATACTAAGGAACAAAATAAAGCATGGCACGAAAGCCCTCAGAATTGATATCTGCCATATTCTTCCACATAGATAAAAATGCCCTAGACGGAGCTAGAGCTCTTCTGATCAATTAGAATCATGGCACGATACTCATCTGATGCAACAAAAGTATCAATAAGTACTGCATTGTTTTGCCCTAGATAAACCAAAAAATATGTTGACACCACGCCAAAAATGGTATAGATTGGACGTAATTCAAAGATGGTGTGGATACGTCCTGAGGAGGACACTAGCCTAGGATGGGAACGCTAAGCCTGCGAGAAATTTGAAATAAATTCAAATGAAAGGTATTGTATATGTATGTATATGAAATTCAATATAGTATAGTCGAAGTATAGATTTAACTAATACTTGGTGTTCTTAAGTCTTATCAGTTATATAGTCCAGGATCGCAAGTATTGCAATGCTCGCGGCTGCAATTACTAGTGCGAATATTGCGAAAAAGACCACTATCGCAATAATAGCAAGGTATATCCCTACTATTAGCCCAACGACTGCCGCCGCCGCTGCTAGGCCATATCCGAATATAGCTGATATGGATATAGCGACTGGTGGTATAGCTATCGATACGAGCGCTATGATTGCGCACGCGGCCCCGACTGTTGCTCCGATGGCCATGATTTTTTCGTTTTCAACTTTCAACTTTTTCAACTTTCAACTTTCCGAGATCTTGCGCGCCTCGAGAACTGGTTCGAGCCGAGAGATCTCTCGTGTGCCACGGCGTCTGATTTAATTGTTTCGTAGACCATATACTATTCTTTCAGTTAACGAACACTGTTTATTATATGATTATATTATACTATATGATCTGATATGTCAATAGGATATTTTAATAAGGTATGTCTTTTTCAACTTTTAGATTTTCAACTTTTAGATATAGTTTGAATTAAAATTTGAGATGTTATACTACTGAAAATATTATAAGTTGGTGTAAATAAATTATTATAATGATAATAATTAGATTGGTCTATAACTTTATGAAAGACTCTATTTCTTATTGCAATATGTATTTCGTGTCTTTTGTTTTTCATGTTAAATAATTCTTTATTCGATTTTCGACTTGAAACCTGGCTTGAGTCCTGACTTGATCCCTGACTTGAATCCAGACTTGACCCCTGACTCGAGTCCTGACTTGAATATCGACTTGATTCCAGACTTGATCCCTGACTTGAGTCCAGACTCGATTCCTGACTTGATTCCCGACTTGAATATCGACTTGATTCTCGATTTGATTCCAGACTTGATTCCAGACTTGACCCCTGACTTGAGTCCAGACTTGATCTCTTAAACTTTTCATATCAAAGCATTCCTGACTTGATTCCTGGCTTGAGTCCAGACTTGATCCCTGACTTGAATCCAGACTTGAGTCACGACTTGAGTCCAGACTTGATTCTCGATTTGATTCCAGACTTGAATATCGACTTGAATATCGACTTGATATTTGATCTGATTCCTTAAAGCTTTCATTTTAATATATCTCTAATTTGATCTTTGATTTGATTCAAGACTTGATTCCAGACTTGATTCCAGACTTGAGTCCAGACTTGATTCTCGATTTGATTCCAGACTTGATCCCTGACTTGAATATCGACTTGAGTCCAGACTTGATCCCTGACTTGAATCCAGACTTGACCCCTGACTTGAGTCCAGACTTGATCTTTTAAACTTTTCATTTTAAAGAATTCCTGACTTGATTCCCGACTTGAGTCACGACTTGATTCATGACTTGATTCTCGATTTGATTCCAGACTTGATGCCTGACTTGATTCATGACTTGAATCTCGACTTGATTCCAGACTTGAATATCGACTTGATCTCTTAAACTTTTCATATCAAAGCATTCCTGAATTGAGTCCCGACTTGATTCTCGACTTGATTACAGACTTGATTCTCGATTTGATTCCAGACTTGATGCCTGACTTGATTCATGACTTGAATCTCGACTTGATTCTCGATTTGATTCCAGACTTGATTCCAGACTTGAACTCTTAAACTTTTCATATCAAAGCATTCCTGACTTGATTCCTGACTTGAATCGTGATTTGATTTCCGACTTGATTCCAGACTTGATTCTCGATTTGATTCCAGACTTGAGTCCAGACTTGACCCCTGACTTGAGCATCGATTTGAATCCTTATAGCTTTCATTTTAATATATCTCTAATTTGAACATTAACTTGAAACCCGACTTGATTCCAAACTTGATTTTCGACTTGACTCCAAACTTGACTCCTAACTTGATTCCAGACTTGAGTCCCGACTTGATTCCCGACTTGAGTCATGACTTGATTCATGACTTGATTTTTTATATTTTTCATTTCAAATTATTTCTTATTTGATCATTAACTTGAAACCTAACTTGAATCTCAACTTTAATCCATACATGAACCTCAACTTTATTCCATATTTGATATCCAGCCAAGTCCCATAATTGATAATCAACTTTATCGCTTAAACTTTTCATTATTTTTTCTTAGTGAAATCCACTGCAATCACTGTAGCTCCCTCTGAAGAGGTTTCGTTTTTTTGTTGTGGTTTTACCCTCCTAACATTTTTACGATGGCTCTTCATCTTCTCTATTTCCTCTTCTGGTACTCCAGATAATGATGCCATGGCTGAGAAATCTTGATCATCTATCAAATCCTGAATTTTTTCTCTTATTGTGTCACAATTATTAAGTTTTATAATATGATCTTTGATAAAAAAAACAAGATTGCCTCGTTCTATTTCAAATTCTTCTTGTGTTAAATCCGTAGTAACTATTAAAAATCTTATTATAATATTTTCAAATACCAGTGGTAAACTGTCTTTAAATTTCTCAAAATCTTCATTCATTTATAATCTCCAATTGAATTATTTAAATTAATACATATAGGTCTTAAATTAATATTATTTGTATGAAAAAGCCCATATAACGAATAATTCAAATAACATATATTCACACGATTTGCGGTTGTTATAGATTTCATACTTTCGTCATAATGATATTTCATATTAATTTATCTCCCATAGAAACTCTTAACATTTGGCGGCGCATGTTTTCAAAAAAATCATTATCTGGTTTAATAGATATAATTATAAAATTTTTATCAAACCCACGAATGTTTTCATCCAACGGATGTTTTACATTAAGTATCATTTTAGTAAAACGATATTTTTTCACATCACTCTCCTAATGAATGTAATTTACTGTTTAATGAAATATTTAATATATTGGTATGATACAAAGCAAGAATATAGCTATGATAATTATCAGTTATCCATGGTCTATTATAATAATAAAAGCTCGAAGTAGTTCTGTTAATATTTGCGTAATGTGGTTTCATAATAATCTCATTATTGTTAATTTATGAATAGTCATACTTATTATATCTAATATTGGCTCCTCAATAATCAACTGTGTAAGATAGATATAATAATCATCAGTCATCCATGGCGCATTATAATAATAATAACTACTTTCTTTTTCTGTTAAGTCATGTTTATAAGATTTCATGATACATTTTCTTTATTTTTGTTTTATTTGATTCATAATTTGAGCTGCAACTCTATCCCAAACTTGTATTGTGACTTTATTCCAAATTAGAGCTCCGGCCTGATCCCAGTTTTTCATACTAATTTTATTCCAAAGGTGAGCTGTGGATTTGTTCCAAATTTTTTTTTCATAATTTCATGTATCAATTCTTAAAAGGTTAACAGATACTATTCGACACCCTATCACATTCATGATAGGGTGTCAATATTAAAGATAAGAAAACCATTTAATATATCAGAGGAAAGGATTGCTAATTAAATCAGTTTCCTTATCCCAATATAGTATTAGTCTTCTACGCGCTTCCAACCTTCAGGAGTATATTCACGCTGACGACGGACCTGATAAGTACCGGCTTCAAAGAGAATAGGCTCATGAGTATCATTACCACGAAGATGCTCAAGCATAGATGGTTCGTTAACAACCAACAGGCAATTCATAATATCGTCTGGAAGGTTGTACATTTCAACCTGACCGTTCTTGGCTTCCATAACATGATTATGGCCTGTTTCAGAATGAGTCACAATCAAGTAACCATTTTCTGTATCAACCTTGGTTGCTCCTTCAGGAACGCCATCTTCAACTCGGCGAATATAAATATCGCCCTGTGCAGCAAAATTCTTAAAAGTTTTCATTTTATTTTCCTTTCGTTAATATTAAGTTCTAATTTCTGGTATTACAAATTCATTTACATCCATTCCCCAGGTCCATGACTGTGCTTGAATAGCAGTAGCCATTTCTGGTGGTACTGGAAGAGCAAAAAAGCGCCCTGTACCACATTTCACCCTAAGGAATTTTTCAGGAGTTGGCTCATCACCTTCTCCGTTTGGAAGCATGACTTCAAGAAGTGTGCCAATTTCTGGATCGCCATCTTCATCAATGATCTTAGCCTTCAATTCATTAAGAATCGAATCCCAACCGATCATTTCACAAGCAGCTCTTCGCTGTTCGATATTGGACCATTTCACAGCTTCAGCTGCGGATGGCAGAGAGTCTTCAATCCATTCAGAAGGAATAGACACGCCATGATAAAAATATAGTGACCAGCCGTCTCTATAACTTACAGCAGCAGAAGTTTCTGAATGAAGGCGAGCTTCTTCATCAAGAAAAATAGAAGTTGGACGCTCAGTAATTATAGCAATGCCTTCAAATGGCCACCACCAACCGGCAGATTTAGCAATTTCCATGACACCACGAAGCTTTTCTACTTCTTCTACAAGACCTTCAAAAACTGAATAAAATGAAAGCCATCCAGCTTCAAATTGGCCATAAAGAGCATCAAAAACATCATAAAGATCGCTCTTTTTTACTCCAAGTTTTTTGGAGCAAATGTTAGCATCAAAATTATTATCCATAAGAATTTTAATTTTACGCTGACAGTCTTCAATAGTATTAGAGTCTCGACAAACGGCCGCAACCATACTACCCTGGTATGGAGAATCTACCCACACCTTAACTTCTGGTGGTGAAAGATCGGCAGCTTTATATGCCAAATCAACACCCTTTTCAGCTCTTTCTCGATCAGCAGGCTCGGTACTCAAACCGATTTTAATCCACTCATCTCGAATTTCTGGAAACCTATCGATAACTTCCTGTGGAAGTTTTGTAATTTTATCGCTCATAATTTACCTTTCATAATATACGATATATTTTCTAATTTACTTATATACTATAATCTATTCTAGTTTAAATGTCAACAACTATTTTACAAATTATTTCCCCCCGCTATTTATAGTATAATGACCATGCATAAAATCCATAACAGCCATATTGATAGAAAAGCCAATAAAGCCAAAAGCCATAACCATAATAAATATAATCATTACGATTAAAAACTTTTTAATTAGTTTCATGATTTTTTTCCAATTAAATCTAATAGTATTGCTAAATTTTCTTTATAAATCTCATTCACAGCTATATATCTTTCTTCATATGCTTTTCGATAAGCTGGATATGCTTCTTCACCTTGTATATAAAAATTTCTGGCATGTGGTGAATTTTTCTTCATAGAATTCATTAATATTAATGAACTTTCACACACATCATTATATTGCTTTATCAATTCATCTAAAGTATCACCGTTCATATGAACTGAAGGAGATGGTGATAAAGAATGTTCAAACATATTAATATCCTCTTAATTATGTTATTATTCTATATTATTCTATGTGATATGTCAACAACTATTTTAATATATATGGGAGGCCATCACAGCCTCCCATAGAACCATGTTACTTCTTACCCTTGTTGTTCCTTATACAGGTAATATTTGCCATCCGCTGCCACATATCAGGGTGTGATTTACGAAGGATACCGATCTTAATTGCCATACGAAGAGACAATTCACGAAGCTTCTTAATATTGTCTTCGATATAATCGACAACTTCTTTTTGTTCCAAGAAATCAAGACCCTGATTGGCCAAAAGACCCTGTGCAACTACCTGTTTAATTCTCACCATATAATCCCGGCGAGTCTTCATATCCAAATCTACATAATGAGACCGAGAAATAAGAGCCTGAAGATGAGGAGCAATCTTATTGTTTGAATCAATATACTTATCAAAATCAGTATTAGTGATAAAGATAATAGTGCCTTCAAAGATAAAAGTCTTAGGAATATTTTGAGCACTATTCTCATCAAACAACTTAGTTTCAGCAAGATAAGAAACTCGTCGAGTTTCAGTCGTATCGCATACAGCCTTAAGCATATTCAATGCTGTATCATTAAAGAAAATCGAGTCAGCATCATCAAAAACGATAACATTTCCTGGTTTACGATGTTGGAACAACAGTTTATAAAGACCCGTTGCTCGAACATAACCCTTAATGATGGTGTATCGATCACCAGACGGGTCCCAGTCTTCGAGTTCTTTTTCTACAGTGTAAGACTTACCAAGACCGGCAGGTCCTGAGACAATAAGAGCCTTGGTCTTACCCGAAATAGCTGTTCTCGCAAGATACTCAAGAATTTCAAATCGTTCAGACAGCTTTTTGAAAATATCAGCGTCTGACTCATTTGTGTCTGGCAAAAACCCACCCACATTCAATTCTGCTACTTCGTTTTTCTTTTTGCGTTCATAAACTCCGCGTGGCATATCAAATCCTTTCCTCTAGTTGATATGGTCTTAATATATACCAACTAACCGAATTTGTAAACACCTATTTTGCAATATGGCTATTTTAATTTTGAAATTTTCTAGTAGCTGCTATATAACCATCACACCAATACTGAGCACACACCATTTTTGATCGGCGATCATCATCATTCATATAAAGCCACGATATTTCTGAAACATTTTCATCATTAAAATAAATACTAATTGTATTTATATCATTATCTGCAATTTTTGGCCTGACAGATTTATCTAAAGCCTTTGATATTCGAGCTGTCAAATCTTCAGCAGCATGATTTGAATTATCCAAGCCATCAGCCAAATCTCTAAAATTCCTTGCTGTCATCATCATCTAATACCTTTTATTTTGTTGGTGCGCGCAGTGAGACTCGAACTCACACTGGACAGATTTTAAGTCTGGTGCCTCTGCCATTGGGCTATGCGCGCTTTATATTTTTTATGCTACTTCTTCATCTTCATCTTCATCGTTTTCACTAAGAGTTTTAATAAATTCTTCTTTGGTCGGAAGAGCATCAAGAGTCCACGAATGCCAAAAACGAACAGGATAATATGTATTACCATTTGGGTGTTCTTCAAGACTATCTGTGCCAAAAAATCTTTCACTTTCATCCAATTGCTCAGAATTAAATCCTCGATATACTTCAAATGTATTTTTATCAAAATCTACTACATATGCATATTCGCAAAAAAGAGAATCTTTTGCAAAATCTACATCGTTCTTAGTAAAAATAGGATTATCATTTGAATTTGAAAGGTGAGCCATCGCAACATCCTTAAGTGTAGTATCACGATCAAGCAATGGATAACGATTTTTAAACCTATTAGAGTCATCCATATTAATCCAGCCTTCATTAAGTTCTATGCCAAGATTGGTATAAGCTTCTTTTACAAATTCATCATTTGCAAATTTAGCATTGTTTTTAATTTTTTCCTTGAGCGTAACCAAATTAACATTGCTAAAAACCTCAAGAATATCAGTGCCAACCCCACTTGGATATCCATCCCATTGACTATATTTAGCGACTTTCCAAGTGCCATCAATAAACACGCCAGACATATTTCTCGTACCCATATCAAATTCCTTTCAATTATTGATGATTCTTTATAAACCATCCATTATATAATGTCAACAATTAATACCAAGTTTTTCCATTTTCAGCAGTCCAAGACCATATTTTTTTAAGATTATCAACATCATAACAAACAAACGAATAATCATCACCAATCATAACTATCCAATTTTTTTGACGCATTGAAGCAATATATTTACATGATTCAGCCCGGCTAAGTACATTTATTTTATAAAATTTGTTTAAATGTGGCTTAAAGTTTACATAATAATCATACATAAAAAAAGAAGCTACCATAAACAAAACAAAAACTAAAACAGATAAGAAATTAATCATAAATGTTTTCATAACATATCCTCTTTTTAATGGAGAGACCGAGAGGAATCAAACCTCCACCTCATGGCTTTGCAGGCCAGCGCATTTATCGTTTTGCTACGGTCTCATTTCTAAATGCTTTTTAACTATGTCAGCCCACTCTTTTCGAAAAAATGTACGGCATCCGTTTAACATATACATATCAAGATCAGCCAAAACACACTCTTCTTTATCATAAGTATTAATATTAACTAAATCTCTAATTTTAGAATCTAATGATAAGTACATATTCTTTCTATGGCCGCCAGCTCCATTAATATCATGCGATCCATAATATATCACGATTTATACCATGAAATTTTAAAACAATATGGTCCTATAATAAAAGAAACAGTTGGCAATTCTCCTAAATAATCATTATAATCACAATAAAAAAATGGTAGCAATTCTATGTTTTTTCTATCATTTTTCCAAGTGCCATCTGAACTTTTAGAAAAAACAAACAACAATGGATTAAACAAAGACAAGCAATACCATTTACCACCGTCTTTTTTGTCAATTGTAAAACCAGTTTTCATAATTGTTCTCCTTATAAAAACAGTATATATTATAAATACATCAATGTCAACAAAAAATGGTGCCCCTGATGAGACTCGAACTCACAATCTTTTGCTTTTGAAACAAACGGGTCTGCCAGTTTCCCTACAAGGGCATTAATTTAAGACCAAAACCAAAGTTAATTCCAAACTTGATTCTTGACTTGAGTCATGACTTGATTCATGACTTGAATCTCGACTTGATTCAAGACTTGATTCAAGACTTGATTCCTTATTTGATTCCCGAGTTGACTTAAGACTTGATTCCAGACTTGATCACTGACTTGAGCCCAAACCTGAAACCTGACTTGATTTCTGACTTGATACTTTAAATTTTTCATTTTATTTCATTTCTAAAAAATGGAGCGGGTGATGAGAGTCGAACTCACGACCATCTGATTGGCAACCAGAAGCTCTGCCACTGAGCTACACCCGCATTAAGCTATTAAATCTAGAAAAATAATAACCGGCCAAAATATAATAATATCTAAACTTACTACTACAGCTAAAGTCCAATCAAAAAAACTTCCTTTAAAATCAATATATCCAGCTTTAATATCCTTATGTATAAATATAGCATGTTTACACCACACTATACAACCACACACCAAATAAATAATACCAGCTATCACCATTATTTTAAAACCTTTTTACCCTTAGCACTTAAGAAAAATCTATCACTTCCATCTATTATAAGTCGTTCTTTTTTTAACTTATCAATAAAATCGTTTGACACAGTTGTTTCAACCATTCCATTCTGAATACGCTTTAACCAACGAATATGATCATCATTTAACATCGAGGTCCTCCTTTATTGAGTGGTGGAGCTTGTCGGAATCGAACCGACCACGCCAATCTTGCAAGGATCAACTGCTACCCATAGACAAGCCCCATTAAACTCTCGGGGGAGATGATAGCTCTCCCCCTTCCTCACAAGACAGCTATCACACATCTTATGAGAGCAGATGGTACTCGGTGAGAATTTTGAAATCCCGACCCTCTCGATGTAAGCGAGATGCTCTACCTCTGAGCTAACCGAGCGTTAATAAGTTGTTGACTTAACTGTTTTAATACAATCTGTCAAATAATATCCTATTTCTTTTGTTCCTTTAAGACCAACTTTAAGTTCTTCTTTCATTCCTGTAAACAATATCATTAATGAATTATTTTTAAATAGCTTATCAAAAGCTTTTGATAGACCTCTTAAAATTACAGCATTTTTCTTATAAACCTGAAAATCGGCATCAAGTTCTTCAAATCCATTTCCAAAAAATGATATTTTCAAATTTAATGTTTGACCAATTGCAGTTTTTGGCAAATTCCACCGGGGATTTAATACAGTAAGAGTCGTATATTGATCACCATTTCTTCGTGGAAAAATATTAAGATTAATACGGCTTCCGTCTTTCCAGGATGTGGAAATAACACATGACATATCACTGCCTTTTTGGTGTCCAGTTATTCCCCAATCACCAGACGATGCACTATAAACTTTTTCGGCATTTGCTGCTGAAAAAGCTAACAAACACATAACCGATGCTAATGCCAAACTCTTTAATTTATTCATGATTTAATATCCTTTATGTAATAGTGTACGCTCTATTTTTTCTAGCGCCTTCAATTTGATTAAGAACAGATTCATCACACTTGCCATAGGTTTTTTGAACAACATATTTTATTGGGTCAGATTGTCTTGTTTCACCCAACATAACAGTAGCTCCTACAATAGCGCAGTGTTCTGGAATCCAAGAAATAGTATATTGATCTATTCCTCTAAGAAGACTACATTGAACATATTTATTATTTTCTTTCATAATAATCCTATATTATATTATTTCTGTGTTAATGTCAACTTTTATTTGCTAAAAACTTTTCATATGAAATTATTTCATTGCCCATCAGATTATCCATATCTAATTCAAACGTAGATAATTCATTTAAACATATAAATCTAGTATCTTCATGAAAATAATCAAAATCTACATGCCAATGACCAAAAATATGAATTTCTGGCTTGTGATGATAAAACATAGAATTAAAAGCTTGTTGAGTTCTAGATGGAAAATCTAATTTATATCCACGATTTGCAGCCCATGCTAATTCATCTGATAAAAAATCAGGAGCTGTATGAGTGATCATAACTCTTGGTTTTTCGTCAACAATTTTATCAATTAAAAGATCTAATTCTTTAATAGATAATTCTTCGTCTTCCCACCAATCATAACCTTCTGTTCTAAATGCTCGATCAATTGAAAGAGCGCCACCTATAAACATCATATCGTTTTCAATATGACCATCAGTTATACACTGAGAATGTCTAGAACACACAGATGGATTATCATGATTTCCACGTATAAATCTATGATTTCCATTAACCATTATATCATATGGAGGATTAGGATGATAAAGATTTAAATTAAAAGCCTCTGCAATATCTTCTCTTCTTTTAAATCCAACACCCATATCTCCCACTTGAATAGTATTAGAATATTGTTTAATTATATTTTTATAAGATCCAAATTTACCGTGAACGTCTCCAATAAGAATCATTTATTTTTAAATCTTTCGTGTATTGCTGTTTGTTGTTCTATTGAAATAGAATTTTCAATATATTCCTGTATGTGATATGTATTTGTCGGGATTCTATAAATAGATGAAATTGACCTGTATGTTGACATGGAATTCAAATCACTGATTATATCATTTTGATAATTCATTAATCACCATATTCTTCTTTAATACATCCAATTATTCTATCAAAAGTTTCTTCGATAGCTTCTTCATCTACACCAAAATCATCTTCTAACATGTTCCAAATTTCTAGAAAATCATCTTCATGATCTTTCCAAAAATCATGTTTCTTATACCAATTTCTAAATGCTTTCATTATTTACTCACTTTAATTTTTTCATATGATATGAATATAAAAATTTTTGTTCTGCAGCCGATCCATTATCATTATTCCAATAATATAATTTAGTTTCTTTTGGAAGTTCATCAAACCATTTCCAAAAAGCTTTTATAAACTTATCGTCTTTATTTAGCTTTAAAAGAAAAGTGCTCATAATATCAAACAACCTCTTTGTTTTTATCGTTACACCATTTAATAGCAGATATCTGCTTATCGAAAACTCTTTTTCTAGTCCATAAGAAACATGAAAAACATGAGAAACTGATCCATAAAAAATTTTGCAAGGGACTCTACTATTAGCATATGAAACCAACTTCATATCAGCTCCAGACCCAACAGAAGTCCATTTTATTTCTTTATACATATGATTTTAAAATTGCTTCTACTGTTTTGTAATTTACATTTAAAATAGTTGATTGTGAATATCTATTTTTAACAAAAGAATACGAATTACGAGAATCAAAAGTAATAACAATGTCCATCAGAATTACAAGAGAGTTTATTTTATTATTTTCTTGATCAAATCGATTCTTATCAATTATTAAAACGTTGTCTAACCAGTTTCTCATCTTTCTTCTTCCCACTCACCAGCTGCTAAAAGCGCATTGCCAACTGGCCCCCATTTTCTCGTATCACCGTCATATTTAAATAATAATTCATCTGATATTTCTCCTTCAATTAAACTATTATATTTTTTCATAGGCGCCAGACGGTGTGTTAGTCTCATAATATTTGTACCATCTTTTTTAAATTCAAAAGAATTTATGTAAGTTGATACCCACACATATTCTCTAAATTCATATGTTTCTGTGTTAATTAAACACATATTTTTACGATCATATGGTGTTCCAATAACTATATCGTGAACATCTGTTATACTATTAAACACTCCAACAAATGAACGTTTTGGTGTATCTTGATCAAAGTCTGTGTACGTAAAAGCCATATACATAATAAAATACCTAATTAAAATAAAAAAATTCATTATTAATAAACGGTGTGCCACTCCGCGCGTCCAGAGGCCACTTTAAAGGAACATTAATTAGCGCGACGTCCTACCGAATTTTTGGTGCCCCCGGCTGGAATCGAACCAACGACCAAGCAGTTATGAGCTACCAGCTACTACCACTGAGCTACAAGGGCTTTATTTCGATTTATTCGTTAGTTCCTTCAAGATAAGCCAAAAATTGATCTTTCCAGTCAAAATAATCATCAAATGACATTGGAAACGAGGCATCTCCTCGAGATTTATTTTCTTCTATCCACATTTTTTCAAACGCGTCAACATTGTTTTGCAACTTAAGCATAAATTCTTTAAATTCCATTATATTAATTCCTTCTCACTTTGATTTATTTGGTGGGCAGGGAAGCCGTGTAGTCACTTCCAGTCGGCAATCATTCCTCTCCGTTATACACTCGGAGCATGCCCATAATATTTATCCTAAAATTGGTGATCCGAGAGAATTTTGAAATCTCGTCACGCGGCTTAAAAGGCCGCTGCTCTGCCTCTGAGCTACCGGATCGTTGTTTTTATGTAATCTTTTTAAATTTTTCAAAAACAATAGTAGATGTTGCTTTTTCGCCTTCTCCATTTCGATATCTAGCTTTCCAAACATCTCCAGACTCTTCACCCTGCCCATAAACTTCAATAAGAAGATGTGGAAAAGCTAATGATAAATCTAACAAATCTTTATCACAATCATACCATTTTGCTTCAGTAATTCTAAAATGTCCAGAACCATCAGCTATATTACAATGAAAACCATTTTCAAAAGTATATTGAATAGCCTTTTTTGCTTTAAATTCAAACCATTCGGCTTCATCTTTGCCCTTAAGACCTGAAACACTAACTTCAAAATCGCTATAATAACCCACAATCAATTCCTTCCTAATTTAGAATATATAACATATCACATATTTATGGCAATGTCAACTAATATTTTTTCTTATATTTCATAACATCATCTATATGAACTGGCATGTAATTAGTTTTTTCTACACATAAATTAATATGATTTAAAGAAAAACTTTCTTTTTCATGAATATGCCCATGCGCATTATATTCTACTTTTCTAAAAGAATCTGGCATGATTGGAACATGAGTAGCAAGAAAATTATGATCCTTGAACAATCTCCATACCACAATTTTACCAAATATATCATAAAGATTTTTATCTTTGCCATCATCATGGTTACCAAGAATTAATCTCTTTTTAAAAGGCATGCTTTTTAACTGTTTAAGAGATGATTCTGATTTTTCTTTCGAAAAATATACATCACCAAGATGGTAAAGAGTATCACCAGCTTTTACATTATCTGTTATATTATCTAATATGCGCTGATTCATATGACTAATAGAATCAAAACCAGGACGAATCAAATTATCATTTTCATCCACAAATTTCAAAATATTCTCGTGGCCAAAATGAGTATCTGATATAAACCATATATTTCTCATTTAATCTCTCACATATAAACCATAAATTTCAACATTAAGATGCTCATCACCATCTTCTAAAATCTTCTGCTTTTCATTACTAGCATTCATATAATTTCTATGAATGCTAAAAATTCTCATGGGATTCAAGCGATAAACGACAAACATCATTTCTTTATCTGTATTTTCTATTAACATTATTCCTTAAAGCTTTCATTTTAAGTAAATCTGGAATTGATTCTTGACTTGCCAACTGACTTGATCCCAGACTTGATCGCCGACTTGATCATTGACTTGATTCCAGACTTGAACTCTTAAACTTTTCATATCAAAGCATTCCTGACTTGATTCCTGGCTTGAGTCCTGACTTGATTCCTGACTTGATTTTCGACTTGAGTCCAGACTTGAGTCACGACTTGATTCCAAACTTGATTTTCGACTTGATCGCTGACTTGATAATTGACTTGATAATTGGTTTGATCATTGATTAGATTCTTTAAATTTTTCATACTAAATAATTACAAACTTGATTACCGACTTGAGTCCAAACTTGATCTCTAATGTTATTCTTTACACTTTTAATAAATTACTCGATGATATAAAATATATAACATCGAGTAACTAATGTCAATATTTATATTGGAGAGCCAGGTGGGGCTCGAACCCACGTAAGACAGAGATTAAGAGTCTCTCGCTACAACCGACTCAGCTACTGGCCCATTTATTATTTTCCGCTATTTCCATTACCGCCACCGCCATTACTAGACCCGCCGCCCTGGCCATTATTCCCACCACCATTGCCGGTGCCTGGACCAGATCCGCCATTATTACCGCCGCCGTTGCCAGGATTACCAGCATTTCCATTACCATTACCAGGACCCGAGCCGCCGTTTCCATTTCCATTTCCGTTATCTGATCCAGATCCGCCGTTTCCATTTCCGTTATCTGATCCAGATCCGCTGTTTCCATTTCCGTTATCTGATCCAGATCCACCATGATCCGATCCACCGTTTCCGTTACCTGATCCACCGTTTCCGTTACCTGATCCGCCATGACCTGATCCACCATGACCATCACCATGACCTGATCCACCATGACCTGATCCGCCATGACCCGATCCGCCATGACCTGATCCGCCATGACCTGATCCACCATGACCATCACCATGACCTGATCCACCATCTGATCGAGAAGAAGAACCAAGGCCAATATTTCCGCCAACACCTTCACATCTCAATTCAAACTATTGAATATGAAAAGCGCCTGTTTCAGTTGATAGCCTATCGCAATAATCACTAGCAACTGCTAAAGAAGTAGAAGAAGCCAAAATAATAGCTGACATTATAATAATATTTTTCATTTGTTTCACTTTCATTTGTTTCACTTTCATTTGTTTAATTTTAATTAATCGACGAAATCGCTAAGATTTGCTTTCCAATTATCAATCTTTCCATATTCATTAATATTCATAATAACATAATCGCCATATCCAGGCCCACCTGGTGACATAGAACTAATAACATATGAATCATCCAATCTTTTAACTGGTACATTAATATCATCAAGAAGAGTATATACGCCAGCATCACACACTTTATAATGTATCTTAGCTGTTTTTCCAGCTTCCCAATTTGTAATAATACCAGTTTCCAAATCGATGGTAGGTTCCCAGCAATCATTACGCCGACATGGAATAAGAGAACCGTCTGTATCTTCTACTCCATTTACTTTACCATCCTCCCAATATCTAACTCCACACGAAGCTTTAAGATATTTCACATCTTTAACTACGGTTTCTGTTATTTCAATTTTCATTATCTACAATCCATTCTATAAGTTGTTGTTTAGCTTCTTTGGTCATTGTAAAATTTAAAAATTCAGTTTGAGAATCTAATCGAATGTATAACTCACCATCATCTTCTTTTTCAATACTAAAGTCTGTAGAACTTCTAGGTCCATATACTATAAATTCTTTTTTACTTTTAATAATATCCATATAATCTCATTTCATGTATTTTCGATGATCCACTCTTTAAGTTCTGAAAGTTCTCTTGGAGACAAATCAATAAGTTCTTCAGAACCTCCAATATTAATTGTAACAAGTAAATTACCATCGTCACACATAAATAATTCTAAATCATCTCGAATATGCTTTTTAATAATAATTCTTTTGTTATTTTTAATAATATCCATTTTATTCTCCAAATTGGCACAGGCACCGGGGATTGAACCCGAAATATCAGCTCCACAAACTGAGGTGTTACCACATTACACTATACCTGCCTGATTGTCAATCATTAATTTGGTACTCCCACCAGGATTCGAACCTGGGACGCTCTCTAATCTGGAGACGATGCTGAATATAAGTCAGGTGTTTTACCGCTAAACTATGGGAGTATTGTTGGTGCCTGTGAGAAGAATCGAACTCCTAATCTACACGTTACAAAGGTGTTGCCTTACCATTCGGCTACACAGGCGTTATTCTTTTTTTAACTTTCATCATAATAATTTTCCTTAGTATTAACTATTTCAGGATTTCAGGATTTCAGGAACCGATGTTTTATTTGATACAAATTCAAATCCAAGATCATCATCTTTTATGACTACCTTAACTTTACCACCATTCATCAACTTGCCAAACAAAACTTCTTCTGCAAGTGGTTGCTTGATGTATTTCTGTATCACTCGAGCCAATGGACGCGCTCCCATTTGTTCATCATAACCTTTTTCAGCCAACCAATCTCTTGCTTTATCTGAAAGGTCAATAATAATCTCTCTTTCAGAAAGCTGATTTTCTAATTGATTAACAAATTTATCAACGATGGTACGAACAATTTCTGGCGTTAGATGTGAAAAGCTTACAATTGAATCCAAACGATTTCTAAATTCAGGAGCAAAAAGCATATTGATAGCTTCTATATCATCACCTTCTCTTTTGTTTTGAGTAAAACCAAAGGCCGAGGCTGCTAGATTTTGAGCACCAGCATTTGTAGTCATAATCAAAATCACATTACGGAAATTTACTGTTTTTCCATTGTTGTCTGTCAACTGACCATTATCCATCACCTGCAATAAAATATTAAAGATGGCCGGATGGGCTTTCTCGATTTCGTCGAGAAGGAGAACGCAGTGAGGGTTTTGATCTACACTATCTGTAAGCAATCCACCCTGATCGAACCCAACATATCCAGGAGGTGCTCCAATAAGACGGGATACACTATGCGACTCCATATATTCTGACATGTCAAATCTAATAAGATTTACATTAAGAGAATCAGATAGCTGCTTGGCCACTTCAGTTTTACCGACACCAGTCGGACCCGAGAACAAATAACAGCCAACTGGCTTTTCCATTTCTCTCAATCCAGCTCTAGAAGTCATAATTGAAGAAACCAAAGCATCAATTGCACTATTTTGACCGAAAACAGATCTTTTCATTTCGCCGGCCAAATCTTTTAGCAAACTACGATCATCTTGAGATATATTCTTAGAAGGTATTCTTGCAATTTTTGCAATAATATTTTCAATATCAACTACTTCAATTATCTTTTTTCTTTTATCTTCAGTGAACAGCATTTGCGCTGCACCAGACTCATCAATCACATCAATTGCTTTATCTGGCAACTTACGATCATGAATATATCTTGAAGATAATTCTACAGCAGATTTTATAGCATCTTCAGTATATTCAACCTTATGAAAATTTTCATATCGAGATTTAAGACCATTCAAAATCTTAATAGCGTCTGCAATAGATGGTTCTTTAACATCTATTTTTTGAAAACGACGAACAAGAGCTTTATCCTTCTCAAAATGCTGACGATATTCAGCATATGTGGTTGAACCAATACATCTCAATTCACCAGAAGCCAATGCTGGCTTTAACAAATTAGAAGCATCCATTGCTCCGCCGCCAGTTGCGCCGGCTCCAATTAACATATGAATTTCATCAATAAACATAATAGCATTATCATGTTCTTTAATTTCATTTATAACCGCTTTAATTCTTTCTTCGAAATCTCCACGAAAACGAGCTCCGGCCATCATAGCGCCAAGATCAAGTGAAAAAATCGTACAATCAGAAATCACTTCTGGAACTGCTTTGTCAACAATCAATTGGGCTATACCTTCAGCAATTGCTGTTTTACCAACACCAGGATCACCAACAAACAATGGATTGTTTTTCTTTCGACGGCAAAGAACCTGAATTGTGCGTTCGATTTCTTCTTCTCTACCAATAAGTGGATCAATTTTGCCATCAATAGCTTTTTTATTCAGATCAACACAATATTTATCAAGAGCAGATTCGTCGTCGCCTCGCATCATTTCTTCATTACCAACATATTCCATTTCTTTATCTGATTTAGAAATTGCATTCACTATATTTTCTCGAGATATTCCAAATTCAGTCAAAAGAGTAACAGCATAACTATCTTTTTCTGCAAAGAGAGCAAGAAGAACATCTGAACCATTTACTTGTTCTCTGCCAGAAGATTGAACCATCACAACTGCTCTTTGAATTACTCGTTGAGCTGAGGCAGTAGGTTCAGGAACTTTTGCTGTATTTGAAGATGAATTATTTGAAGAGTCTTGAATATACTTATCTAAAGATACGCGTAATTCTCCTATACTTATTCCACATTTTACTATTACAGAAGAAGAACTCTTATTGTCTGTAAGAGCAAAAAGAAGATGTTCAAGTGTTATATATTCATGAGACATATTAGTTGCTAAAACAACTGCATCATGAAATGTCTTTTCTAAATTTTTAGCAAACGATGGCATATGTATTACTCCTAATGTTGATAAATTAGATACTATTCTATTCTATCAGAAATGTCAACATAAAAATGGAGCTTCTAGCAGGATTCGAACCCGCGACACTTAGTTTCGAAAACTAATGCTCTGTCCAGCTGAGCTATAGAAGCATAATTATTTTGGAAGTCCTTGAAAGCCACAGTTTTACCCATTTGGAACTATTTATGCTTTCAAGGACTTCAATGCGGAAGATGCGGGATTCGAACCCACGAAACTATTTGAAGTTTGACAGTTTAGCAAACTGCTGATTTAAGCCACTCATCCAATCTTCCAATTTATTTTTATTTATTAAGATCTAAGGTTGCTGGAAAACCCTGCACTTCAAATTTAGTTATTTTACCTTGTTCTCTAGATTTATCTGATATTTCATCAAACCAGGCAAACAAAATATAGTCTATATTATTTGGATCAATTTCAATTTCAAGTATAACTCTCATAGTGTATCCTAACTATAATTAATATATAACTTTTGATAATATTTTAACACTCCATCATTTTGGCTTATTAAATTTTTTACCATTTCTGGCAGCATTCGTTCAACTTTTTCATATTCGGTTATTTCTACTCCACGACTTAAGAATATTCCAAAAATTTCTTCAAATTCTTTAATTGCTCTTTCTTCTGGAGTATTGATTGTTTCTAAATTAGAATAATCATCAGAATTTATATAATCGCCAGGCTTTGGATTGGCTCTAGTAACTAAAACAGCTTTAGTCATACCTTCTCCAGTAGCATAATAATCTGAAAGTAAAAAATATATTTTATCCATGAACCAAAAACCTCACTGCTATTTCTATTTTACCAAATATTTCTTCATAATTTGTACGAATCAATGATGTACTTATTGTTCCAAACTTAAAGTTATACACTTTCCTACGGACATCATATTCAACATTTCCAATAACTACACTAGTTGATTTCATTATAAATCCTCCTTAATGCTATGAGATATTAAATCAACAACATTATAAGAAATATATAAAAAATTAAAAATTGATTCTTCTTTTGATTCGATACTAATGTTAGTTGTATAAGATAAACAATATATATCTATCTTATTAAAAATATCTCTACTAAGTAAACGCATTAATCACTCCTGCATAAATGTGATCAGTAATGTCATAATTCACATATATTTTTCCAGTGTGTGTATTATGTATTTGCGAATTAAAAGAAACTTTTAAAAGTATTTCAGATTCAAAATGATAGTAAATAATATCAGATGTGTTTTTCATATTAAAACCTCAATTCTCTTGATATCTTAAGACAAATTTCTTGATAAAAATCACGACACTTTGTTATATCAATTTTATTCATTTAGGAAGTCCTTAGCTTATAAACCCGTCGACGGATATTTATAAAACTAAGGACTTCAATGTGCCGGAACGCTTGGTTTCGAACCAAGTTTTCTTCCTTATGAGGAAAGCGAGATAACCAATACCTCCCCGCCGGCTTAAAATTTTATAGTATATTATTTGCTTTAATATAATTATAAAGTAAGCTATGACTGATAATATAACTATCATATACTTTTCGAAGTTCAAAAGGCGCTCTCATGTTATTTCCATCAATCCAATTAAGAACTGTTCGCTCTTTTTTATTATAAATGGTTGTAGATAATTTCATCATTTTGATAATCCTATGTAAAAACAGCGATAATATTAATATATCATCGCTGCTCTAAATTGTCAATTATAAAATGTATTAAACTGCAATATCGTATCGCTCATTCATAATTGTTTTAAGCATAATAGCTTCAGGTGTCATATTCTCCATATCAGAGCTAAGCACTGACTTAACAATAGTTGGAGAGAAACCAGAAACCATAGCTATACCACGATCGTCAAATCTAACTGGCACATCTGATTTTGCATTAAGATTCCAGAATACAATACCCGGCATAATATATCCAGCCATTTCATACTTATGACGAATCATTTCTACAGCTGAATGATCTAGATTTGCACATTGATCAAACTGCATATCTGACATGATCATAATAACATCTGGCATATCTTCTTGTGGTACACTATGAGCTACAGCAAGATTAAGAACTTTATCAAAAGCAGCATGAAGATTTGTATTCATTGCCCATTTTGAACGCTTCATTTGATCTACTTTCTGAAGAATATCACCTCTAAGAGTAAGCAATTCAGGAGAACCAGAGAAAGTAAGGAATGTGTCCTTATAAACTCCGGTATTCTTATCAGCCAAATACAGGCCAAGAGACACTGAAACATCAAGACAAGTAACAGATGATTTGCTAGTATGCCCACCCGCTAGAGTCATCATTGATCCAGAAACATCTACCATTGGAAGAATCTTTGCATCTCCAACAAAATTTGGAAGAGCTTTCCACTGAGCAGCAATATGACCCTTTTCAACATTTGTATATCTTTGGTCATTATATATACTAGCCAGACCCTTAAGAACATCATAAGGATATACTGCTCCAGCATTTACTTTAACACTCTCATCACCAGAAGTTAGCTTCTCAACATATTCTTCAAAATTAACAGAGTGACGATTAAAAGCCTTCTTATATCTAGCTGAAGCAAGAGAAGGAACTTTGCTATAATCAATAGCATCCCATTCATTTGCACACATAAGTGTTTCAACAACCTTTGTAAGTTCTACAAGACGCTTACGATAAAACTTTGGAGTCCATCCAAAATACTTACGAAGACTAACTGCCTTAGGACCTTTTCGTGGCATCCACTTAGCGCAAAGACCATTTCCATCATCAAGAGCTTTCTTAATAAGATCATAAGCATAAGCCTTAACTGGAATGCTTTCAAAATCTACAAGAAGATCATCCCAACGGCCAATTTCCGGAGTCTTATCAATAAGAGCTTTAGCCTGATCTTCTGGCAAAAACTTCAAAATGTCACGATATATCTGACGTTCACCGCTTCCTTCACGAGCATCTCGAACCCACTGAGCAATACGCAAAGCGTACTCAGGATTCTCCACATGAGCCGCTGTGAAATCCGGCTTGATATTCTTCCCACGAGAAGCTCCGATCTTGAAAAAAAGATCTACATTCTTATTTGCAGAAGTAACACGAGACTTCATACCATTTTCGGTACGGGCTTCTTGTTCTTGAATTGAATCAATAAACTTATTCATTTTCATTTTCCTTTCATCTGGATAATTGACCACCATTGGTCTTAATTACTCGCTAATGCGAATAATAGGAATCGAACCTATTATTATTTTTGCTGAATTTATCCTATTCTAAACATCAGGTTCAGTTTGCTTTTTTTGATTACAAGTCAAATGCTTTAAGCTTGCGGAAATGAACCTATTTTTATTTCAACAGATTAGTTATCTACTTCTTATTTAATGTGGAGAAATCGAAGACCACTGCCATGTTTTGATGGTTTGCTGCAACTAATCTAAATTCTAATTTTTATCTAACTACTACTAATTTTTACTTAAATATTCAACAGATTGATATTTGCTACCTGCTCTACCAACTGAGCTACCTCTCCATAGAAAATGGTGGAGAGGGTTGGACTTGAACCAACGACCAGGGATTTTCAAGATCATGCTTTGATTGCTGTAATCAATCTAATTCTATTTACTCTATTTGTTTATACTGGATCATCTTGGTTTTTTTTTCAACAAAAAATAAATGATTGCGGAACTGATCCAAAACTCTATTGCGTTTGTATTCAACAGGATTAACTTTGCTTTTTTGAAATAAAAGTTTGTTTGATTGCTGTAATAATCCTAAATTATGTATATATTATATTCTATTCATATATTGATGTCAACAAGTATTTTTAATTTTTGGTGGAAATGGCTGGAATCGAACCAACAAATGCTCAATTATCAGTTGAGTGCCTGGCCACTTGGCTTCACTTCCTTAATAAGCAGGATGGTGAGAGAAACTACCAACTTCTCTCACCTCGACATCTTGCGGATGTTTAATATTACTTGCGGTAATATTCTAGGACGTCCAGACGCCCTGAAGTTTTTTTTGTCGGATTACTTATAAATCCGAGGGAACATGCGTGCATAGCCCTAGTCCACGGCATAATTATTAACGACTAAATTATACAAAAACGGAATGTTAACGCTATCTCTGCGGGTTCTTTTACCAGCCAGCGGAATGTCGGTGGCCGGTTTTATCATAAAATTTACAATTAATAATTTGTTCTGGTATTCTTTTAAGAACATCTTTTTTCATTTCATCTTCTGCTTGAATTCTAGAATTAAAAATGCCAAGTCTTATTGTTTTTGTATTTTGTTTAAATATTTTTTGTATAAACGAAGTTTCTTCATGTTTAATAATAGCATCTAAATATATTTTGCCTTCTATAGATTCAGATATAATATATTCTTTAACTAACATTAGTTTCCCCAATCAAAATAATTTGTGGCAGTTGTATATGTGCCACCACTAGTGCATGATGTATCATATATTGGTTGGAAAACGCTAGCAGATGTATAAGTAGCGGTTGATGTTACATAAATTGTAGGACCATTTCTTTGATCCCATCGTATATCAGTTATCTCTCCATCTTTAACTACTCTACAATGTTCATGCCCACAAGACGGACATTCAAGAACATGATTTCCATTTAAAGCAACATCTACAATAAATTGAACCCAATTATCGCAGCCATGACAATGAATTTCTTGTCTATGCTCAGTCTTCTTTTTAGGAAAAATCTTAGGTTTCCATTTAGGTTTTCTTAATGCCATAATCACACTTATTTTCTAATTTGTTTATTTTGTCTATGCTATATAATTCACTTAGGAAGTTCTTGAAAGTCATAGTTTTACCCATCTGGAACTATTTGTACTTTCAAGAACTTCAATGCGGGGAAGACGGGAATCGAACCCGCTTTGCTTTCGCGTCACAGCGACAGTGTGGTAGCTACCCATTTGCCATCATCCCCATTTATCTTTCTAAAATCACATAATCACCAAAATACTTATCAAAAGTTTCAACAAGATTTTCATAATCTCCTGAAGTCATTTCTTCACGAATTGTACCAAAATCTAAATTTAATTCTTTTGCATATTGTTTTGCATAACCAAGAAGAACATATGCATTACCATCTGGACCAGTCAAATCAATTACTATTTCAGCAGTCCTTTGTTTTTTTCTAATCATAATGTGTTTCCTTATTATGATGTTACTATATACTGTGTTCTATATGGTGTCAACATCTTTTAGCAAGTCTATGGCTCTTTTTTTCCAGTCATCTCTTTGCCATGCTATTTTTTCTTGACTCAATTCATGATAATCATTTGCAATGAATTCTACAAATCGTCTATATTGATCATATTTAGCAAACCAGGCATGAGTTGGATGAACTTCACCGGTTGATATAATATGATAACACGGAAAACATAAATTACCTATAAATCTACCTTCATTTTCATGATTTGTACAGCCATATGTAATGCATTTTTTAATCATTTGGTGATCTCACTATGGTTGACTGTTTTTGAATTAAAAGTAAACCATCTGAAATATCAAAATTCTTACCTTTGACGACACAATACAACTCACCAGAAATCATATTTTCATATGGAACTGAATTAAGACTAGCGCACTTTCTCATATTCATATTACTGTCCGAAAAATTTACAAGCAACACAAATAAAGAAAATAATAAAATTGCTGCTAATACAAAAGAAAGAAATTTAGAGTCCATAATCATAACAAAATCCTTAATTGTTGGTGCTCATGGTGGGATTCGAACTCACACTGATTAGTTCCTAAAACTAATGCCTCTGCCGTTGGGCTACACGAGCGTTATTCTAAATATTGTTTCCATTCTTTGGCGAATGAACAGTTTCTAGCGCCTTTAAAAAGAGGGGCAATTTCTTCGTCTTTAAATCCAGCTAATCCACACCCAATTCTTGTTACAAAATATTGTGGCAAAATTTTATTAAATACCATAAAGTCATCATTCGTAACTCTAATAAAATCATTTATATATTGAACGACCTCATTAAGTGAAAGAGTTCTAATGTTATTATCTTTTGTTGGAATAGCATAAGATTTAAAATCTGGCTGCCATCCTATTCCTTTTCCATATTGAGCACCAAATTTAGAAGCAGCTATTTTAGCTGCTCCCGCTCCGTGTATTCCGGCAAGATTTGAACCAAAGACCCAAACTTCTTTATTTTCTGGAAGTGTTCTGTCTTTATGATATTTAATCGTGCTGATATTCATCAATATCAATACCATCTCTTGAAATAATTACTTTGACATGATCACCAAACACCATTTCCATCACATCATTTTCTACTTTTCCAATAATTTTACAAAAATCACCAAAACTCTTTTTAAAACTATCAAGTTCTTTTACATCATAGCTAGACAAAAAAGATTCAATTTTGTCAATTGATTTTTGTGCATCAACTGTTGAAGAAGGATATGGCTTTAAATTATTTTCTCCATAATATGAAGAATATTCTCGGCCATGCCTGATTTTATATTCATCCATATATGATTGTCTCCATGCTTCTGGGTCTTCTTCATATAATTTTGCGGCAGCATAGGCTTTTTTAGCAGACTTTAAGTTTTCAGATGTATATATTGCTGATCCTTCATAATCGCAATACTCATCAGAATAATCACCATCTTCATCAATATCACTATTAAGAGTAAAACCAATTTCATTAACACTAAATTCACATGATTCACCATCATTAAAATATGGAGTGTATTGAGTCCAAAAAATATCATGCACAAAAGGATAATTTTCAAAAATCTCTTTAGCGCCACGTTCAATAATAACTTTTGATTGATCACTCATTTTACTTTTCAGAACACTTATTTGATCTGAAAGTTCATTAAAGTTTTTAGTCAAAGTTTCATAATCAATTTCCATTATATATTTCCTTAATCAGAGTTTAAATTCATTTTTTTAGCAAATGCTTTTTGACCTACTCCAAGCATCCACGGCTTAGGTTCTATAGTTTCAACCCAGTCTTCAATCGTTGGAATTATACCACCACAGTCCTCTTTTACGTGATCCTCTCCTATATCTCGAACAGAAATATCTTTCCCATCTGAATTTGAAATAGTGGTTCCAAAAACCTGTTCGCATAGAAAAATTCCAAATGTATTATGAAGAATTGCTCTATGACCAAAATTAGCATATGCTGCTTTTGTACTATCAAACCAGTCATGAATAGGCATGTAATCGGCAATTTCACCGCCATATCTTTTAACCGAATTTTTAGCATGAATATATGGTTTAATGATTTTTCTCCTTATAAATAAAAATAAAAGGTTAATTATGTATTATACTATATACAAAACTACAAATAATGTCAATAATAAAATTTATATTGGTATGCATCAAACCAAAAATTTAGATGATGGATATATGGGTTCAGGACTTCTTTTAACCAAATCTATAAAAAAATTTGGCAAAGAAAATTTTAATAAAGAAATTCTTCACGTTTTTGATAATGAAGAAGAAATGAATCTTAAAGAAAAAGAATTAGTAAATGAAGAATTTTGTAATTCTAATAATAATTATAATCTGTGTCCTGGAGGTAATGGTGGGGCTATTAGAAAAGGAGCAATTCTTACACAAGAAACAAAAAATAAGATTTCAAAAAATACTAAAAAAGCAATGGAAAATAAAGAAATTCGTTTAAATCTATCGAACAAAAGAAAATCTCGAATTACAAAAGACGAAACTAGAAAAAAAATGTCTGAAAGAGTTTCTAATACAACTTGGATATATCATTATAAATCAAAACAGTCTAAAATGATTCAACAACACGAAAAAGAAAAATATTTAAATTCTAATAAATGGTTTTTGGGTCGTGGTTTTAAAGCAAAAGGAACACCTAAAAAAGTAATGCTTTATAACATTGAATATTCTTCATTAAAAGAAGCAGCAAAAGATGTAAACAAAAGTGATACTTGGGTTAGAAATCAAATTAATAATCCAAATATTATTGCAGAATATATCTAATTATATTCTTCTATTAAATGGTGCTCCTAAAAGGATTCGAACCTCTGACGCGTAAATCTTCAATCTACCGCTCTACCAACTGAGCTATAGAAGCATTATAAAATATGTTAACTCAAACGTCAACAAAAAATGGATCCCCCGGCTGGACTCGAACCAACATATTAAGCACCAAAAACTTGCGTCCTACCATTAGACGACAGGGGAATAATTATCCTGTACCATTTGTTTTTAAATCCCATATTGTATTTGACATAATATTTCTTAAACTAGTAATATCATGCAAATTAATATTATTAACATCTGACCAACCTGGTAATATAGAAATAAAAGTAGTTCCGTTTTTTCTATGTTTCTTGTGAAACTAACCACATCGTCGCCTCCACACTATATAAAACATCAAGTTGTTTTTTATTAAGTGACTTAATCGTATTAAAATTAGCAGAAGTAAAAGAATAAAAAGAATAATATTTATCACTATGTTTTACATTCTTAATAAATTGTATTTGTTTATCAATATTATCATTAAAAGTATAATGAGCGCTAACAAACAAACTGTGTAATTGTTTCATATTTTGGATCTTCCATGTGGATTCGAACCACAACTATTTGAGTCAGAGTCAAAGGTTCTACCAATTAAACTACAGAAGAATTATTCTACTAACGTGATTTTTACTTCACATAGTCCATCACAACCAATTTTCTTAGCAGCCGCTTCTGATAAATCTATAGATCTACCTTTTATAAAAGGACCTCTGTCATTAATTCTTACAATAACAGATTTTCCTTTAAATATAACTTTTATAAAAGTTCCAAAGGGTAATATTTTATGAGCTGCTGTATAAGCATTCTTATTAAATATTTCTCCATTAGCGGTAAGCTTACCATGAAATCCTGGACCATACCAAGAAGCAATAACAACTTTAGGCTTAGATAAAGAAACAGTTGTAAAAACAATCAAAAATAATATTGGTAAAATTAATCTCATTTAAAACCTACAAAAATTTAAATGGTGGAACTTTTCTTTTAACACTATGCTTTTTCATATATATCTTATATTCTTTTAGCTTTTTTTCATATAGCTTTATATTTTCATCATATTCATCAAGTTTATCTTTAATATAGATTTCAGCATGTTTTTCAGAATCAAACAATATATCTGAAACAAAATTTTTAGTATAATCAGAAACCTTAAACCACATACAAAAAAATCCATAATTATATTCAATATTATATTTATTATAAGCAGTTTGATCATTTACAATTCTATATGATCGCTTGGTTGGCTTATACGGCTTTATTAATTTATTTGAACTCATAATTCTTTTATTATCCATTCTTCTTTGATTTCAAGTTCTAGACATATATATTCATCTGAATATTCATCATATTTAAATCGATAACCCCAGCGTTCTCCATCATTATCTCCTTCATCTGAAGAAAAACAAATATCGCCAACACATTTGTTTTCAATCAAAATGTCAATTGTTTCTGGAATGCTACTTAAAAAATCCATATGTTCATTTGCGTCACTATCAAATTCAATAGTTTTTCTGTCAATATCATATGCAATAAAATGACCTTCTTTATTTACAACCTTATCAATTTTATCAAAAACTTCTAATGACACTTTTACTGTATTCTTAACACAATTTATAGTCCACATAATCTATTCCTTTATATGCGATGAAATTATACTTTTTAAATGATGATACAATGCAGTAGTTCCACTATGAAGATCATGATGCTTTTCTATATCATCGCAAAGATCATTTAATAAACACTCAGAAGTAAAGTTCAAATTTTTCCAATTTGGAATTGGTGTATTATTGTCCATTAAATCGCTACTTTTCTTTTAAGTCGAACATCACCTTCATCCATATAATCATCACCAGCATATTCTGAAAAAGTTTTATATAGTTCATTCCAAACTACATCAATTTCACAAACAGTCATTTCTATATAAGTATGATCTGATGCTGGTACTAAAATAGTTTCTTTCATAATATATTTCCTTTTAGTGGAGGAAGGAGCGGGATTCGAACCCGCGGAACCTTGCGGTTCGTCTGCTTTCAAAACAGAAGCCTTAAGCCAGACTCGGCCACCCTTCCAATATTATTTTACATTTAATTTTTCGAAAAGAAGTTTCCATTTTTCTTCTGGAGTTTCTGTTACAATAGCATTTACAATTTCAACTAATGTATCATGATATTTTTCTGGATGTCGAAAATAAAAACTTGCATATGTGCTATCAAACGAATCATCTTCATCATAATGATATAGAGGATGATCTCTCATTGCTTCGAAAACTTCTTCATAAGCTTCTCTGTTTCCACCACCACATCTAGTATAAACAACAAGATGATCTTCTGTCAAATAAGCATCTCTAAATCTTCCAAAATCTACTGATGTTAATTCTAAAACACCTAAAACCAATGGAGAAATTGCATTAACTCCAAATGTCATATTATATAAACTCATTTTATTAATCCAATGTCGTTGTAGTTTTTTTAAGTCTTATGTGAGAAACAGTCCAATTATTACTTTCAATAGTTTGTTTTATATCATTTTCAAATTCTTCAACTTCTTTATCATTTTTACAATTAAAATTTCCAGAAAATTCATCCCCAGAGTCTTCAATAGTAACAATGAATGTATATGAGTCTGCCATAATATATCATCCTTAATAAATAAGAGACGTATCAGTTATACGTTCCATTAAATCAAATATAGCCCACGCTTGACAACCCAAACACATTGCTTCATGGCGATCACATCGATCACCATATATTTCTGTTAAAACTCTAGCCTGTTTATTAAGAGCTTCTTCTCTTAGGTTTCTAAGTTTCTTTTTTTTTCATTTTATATCCTTAATCGCTCATAAAGCATTTAGGAAGTCCTTGAAAGTCATAGTTTTATCCATTTGGAACTATTAATACTTTCAAGGACCTCAATGTTGCGCCAGGTGGAATTGAACCAGCCGATTTCCGGATAATGAGTCCAGCGAGATGACCTCTTCTCTACAGCGCGTTACTTTTTTCTTTTTTAAGATAATCTTTTACATAATAATTTAATATTTCATCTGTGTTATGAATAGGTTTATGTGTTTTTTCAAAAGCTTTTTCTATTTTTCTTAATTTTAGAATTGTAGAACGTTTTGGCCTACCTGCTAATACTTTTTTAATAGACGATATTTCAAACACCGGATCTTTTGTTGAAGCATAAGCATATGGATAATTTCCAGTCCATATTTTAAAAGAACCAATATATAAATGCTCATATGAAGACTTACTATAAAAAATCAAATCATTTTCTGCTGCTTTTATAAAAAAATCATCTAAAAGAGAATTATATTTATTATTCATTGACCAAAATCGTGGCGAACAAAGCTTTATTCTATCAAAAAATGTAAGTGGTTCAAATTGCATTATTTTTCCTCACGATGTTTAAAATCTCTTTTGAAGATATAATTTCACATTTATTTTCAATTTCACTAATTCTTTTCTTTGGTATATCATAATGATCTTTATGAAACCAACATTTTTTTATATTCAAATCAATAGCCATTTTATGAAGATTTTCTATTGAATATGGTATACAAACTAAATGTCTTTTTTTATCTGTATAATATTTCATTATGCATTATATAATATGTTTTTTAGAATGTCAACTAATAAATGACCATTGCTAGATTCGAACTAACATTTTCCCATTCCTGGGATGCAATAACCACGGGTTCATATCTTCTACTGTCCGTGCACTCGATTATCATCAAAGCAGAACCGCCTTATACTATCTGGTCATAATAAATTATTATCTTTATAGTCTTTACTGAGACGTTCCCTTCTCGCTATTATACTATAAGTTATATTTTGTTCGAATTTGCCATATAACCAGCACCTCGAGATAATAATAATTGGTCTGTGTAGAGAGATTTGAACTCCCGACCCTTCACTCCCAAAGCGAATGCTCTACCAAGCTGAGCTACACACAGTTAATTTGTTTTATTGATATGAGGATTACCATTTTCATCAAAAACAATATTTGATGTAACTTCATACATTAAATCATAAAGTTTTTCTACTTCATCTTCTGTTAATTCAGGATATTGTTCTGTAATTTCATTTTTCTGATAACCATTGTGAAGATAATAATTAATTTGCTTTACCATAATATACAATTCCTTAAATTGGCGTCGGGCGGGGTATCGAACCTGAAGAACCGTGCCTATGCAGGCCTGCATTGTCTTCATTTTTTCCATTCGTCTTAGAGTCATGACTCCCTTCGACAGCGCCATGCCATACCCAACATAATTTATCTAATACATAATTTATCTAATTCTAAATCTTCTCTACAATACAAATAATGCTTTTTTACTAAATTGAATTCTGGATGTTTTGATATCCACATTCCAGTGTGTGGATCAAATTTATTCTTAAAAAAGTTATCTAATATAATAACTCTTTTTCTTCTTTCGTTATCATAATAATCTTCTAATGTTTCCATATCTTTATCTATTCTTAAAGATAATGAATCATATTCTTCATCTGTTATCATTGAATAAGATTCATATTCATATGAATATGCAGAAATAGATAAAATAATTCTATTTCTTCTTTCTATGCTTCTTTGAATTGTAAAAAGATCTGACATTTATAATCTTTCTTATTTGATTTGGCACCGACTCTAGGATTCGAACCCAGACCTGATGGCTTTGGAGACCATTGTACTGCCGTTATACTAAGTCGATATCTTTTGTTTGTAACGACAAGATAAAAGAAAATATAATTTCTCCAATATCTTCAATTAAATCTATTTCATATTTTGAAGGAACTTTATCATAAAAATAATAATTCATTAAATCAATAGACGTATGCCTTTTCATTTTTTAATCTTCCCAATCATAATTTATAACTTCAATAATCATATAATCTGGAGAACTGTGTTGATAGTTGCTGTTAATTTTTTTATCATACTCCAACAAATCTGTTTTAATAGCTTCATAAGCTTCTTCACGACTAGAATATCCACGATATTCGTCAAAAGTATTTTCTAAAGCTCCACCACCATATTCAATCAAACTCTTAGGAGTTTTTATCAAGCCATCTGATGATATTTCTTTAATACAATATCTTTTATTCAATACATAAGTCATAATAAAATCCTAATCTAGAAATTCAAGTTCTTCTATTTCATAAGAAGTGTTTCCATCGCCTATAGTTTTTCCAGCTAACATGTCCTTTATTTCGGAATCGCTAAAGCTATGATTCTTGACTTCTTCAAAAGATTTTTTTGTTGGAAAAGTTTTCCAAAAGGCAACTAAATCGGACTCACAATAATCAACCATATATCTTAAACCATAAAATTTTTTCATAATAACTTCCTTTTAATATAATCCCAGGGCGGGCACTCACAATCTATATTACGTATTCACTTGTGTTCTAGCCGGGTACTACCGTGTTGCAACTTAGTCATTCCCTCACATCGCGTTGATGCTGCCTTGAGATTAATTGGCTCTTAGGGCGATCATACGATCAACATCTTCTTCCTACGCTGGAAGCTGTTTTTACTTAAACTACCTAAAACTTTGGTGGGAAGATGCGGTTTCGATCCACTCCCTATAAGGACGAGTTTTACAGACTCGATGCTAAAGCCATTAGCTTTATCTTCCCAAATTGGCTCCCAGCCCCGGTAACGATCCGGGCAGTGTCTGATTAACAGTCAGATGCGTTCACCATGCTCGCCCGCTGGAAATAATAAGTAGGATGCGAGTGGATTTGAACCAGAGAACCCTAACTCTCTTTTACTCGGTTGGAAATTTAGGGAAAAATCCAACATACCCACACCTGGGCATCCATAAATTCTGTATTAGTATAACACTATTTATCGTGTGTGTCAACAACAAAAATTATTTTTCTATGCCGAAACCACTTGTACGATGCATTCGCATCCACGTACTGGACATATGCTGTCTTTATGCTTAGGAGACAGCCTCCTGTTAAATCTGGTACCCACGAAGGGAATCGAACCCTTTTCTGAAGTGTGAAAAACTTCTATCCTAGCCAAGTAGACGACGTGGACATAAAAAAACCCCGGCATTTCTACCGAGGGTTTTATATACAATAAACTTATATAGCCTTAGTTTACTCTATACAACACCCTCAATTCCTGACACACGAAAATTATTCGAACTAAACGACCAATCGAGAATATACATTTCTGTATGTTCCGGTTGTATATCGGTTAATGGATATGTTTTTATGCTAGTCATGTGAAAATTTGAGTTCCTTGTTTAAATTATTTATATATTATATATATGATTTTATGCATTGTCAACAACTATTTTTAAAAAATTATCTTCTAGATGGATTATCATTATCTAAAATTCTTATTATACGATCTAATCTTTTTTCAATACCTATAAGTTTTTCTTTACTTCTTTCGACATCTATTTTTTGTTTAGTTATTTCTTGTCTATAAAAGTCCTGTGTATTTTTAATAGATTGCAATTTTTCATCTATTTTTTTCATTGGTTCAGCAATTTCTTGCTTTACTAATCTTTCAGTTTCTGCCTTAGCATAATATGAAATACTAGTAGATGCTGCCGTTACAATCATTAATATAAGAGCAATGGTTTCCCAATAATTTTTTAACCAAACAGAAACTGCAGAAAAATACATAAGAATCTCCAAAAAGAATAGTGTTATATTGTATTTATTCTTTTTGGAAATTTAACTCTATCACGTTATCTTTTTTTGATTGTTCTATATTTTTATTTTTCTGAGTTGATATGGCTTTTTTATATTTAACATTTTCTTTATTAGATATTACAAATTGTGAAGAATCATTATCCCAAAATAAGCCATGAGTATCTCCAGCATCTTTAAGATAATTAGATGCTTCAGATAAAATAGGATAAAAAATAGAATATTCTCCGGCAACCCAGGGTTCTACAACTTTATATAAAAAAGGATGAGTTTTCATATGATTGGCAGCACCTCCAGCATGAACATATTTTCTTTTTGGATCTTCATCTTTCGCAGTTTTTTCTAAAAAGAAAAATAGATAAGATTCTATTCTTTCTGTATCTTTGGTTGCTATATAAGATATATCAGTTCTGCCAAGATATATCCAATCTTCTAAAGATACTCCTAACATTTTTCCAGTTTCAGATTCACGAACTTCAACTGAAAAAATATTAGAAAATATGTTTTTTACGCTTTTAAACATAATTATTCTGTTTTAGCTCTTACTTCAAGTCTTGGAGTATCAATAACTAAAGGCAAAGAAGATACAAAAAACGCCATTTGACCACCAACTTCAATTTTAGCGCCTGATGATGCATCAAAGAAATACCATTTATCACACCCAGCACCGCCATAATAAACACCATCAAGGGCTGGAGCAGGTCCTAATGGAGGATGACCTGATGAGCCACTTCTAGGATATGGCCTAACCGGAGGAGTAAGAGAAGTACAAATATTCACAGGAGCACTATCTGCTACATAATATCCAACATAACCAACACCAGGAAGCATCACATAAACATAATGTGTCTGATCTGGTTCATTTGCAGCTTCAACCCAACGAACAATACTTTTACGCGTAGTAAACTGCCTTACCTGAGGAACAGGAAGACTTTTAACAGCATTTTTCATATTTTGTTCTTGAATTCTAGTTCCAGTTCTAGTAGAGCTTTCTTCATAATTGCATCCCACCAAAAGCAAAGCTCCTAAAGAAAGAGCAGCTATAGTTTTAAAATTAATCATATTATAAATTCCTTGTTAACAATTTGTTTTTGAACCATTGTATGTATCTAACATTATATTTCGAGGCAAATTAGAATCTTTAAATCTACCAGATGTATATGCTTTGTTAGAATCAGCATTATATTCTGCTATCTTAGAAGCTCGCTGAGAAGCTAAACCGGCCACATTAGTAAGAACCATCCTCTTCATATCATCAGTGAGTTCTTGAGCCAAAAGAGATTTTTGCTCATCAATTTTAAATTCAACAGCTTTAATTGATGCGCACAAATTATGAAAATGGTCATATGTATATCTACGATTTGCTCCAGATTCAATTTGGACTTCTGCATTTACAGCTCCTCTAAATGGAGCTAGTAAATAAGTAAGCCCACCAGATATTCCAGTAATAAGCAAAAATAAACAGATGATGCAAACAATAGCAAAAGCGGTCCAGCCAAACATTTTTAGCATTATAATTCCTTTCAATTATTAAAATTAATTTTTTTCTAAATATAATGGAGTTATATCTAAATCGATTCCATTCTTAAAATAAGAAGTTTTCTTATAAGATGATTCTGCTATCTTTTTAGAAGAATATATCTTTTTCGTACGGTGATTGCCGTATCGATCTCCAGTAGTTACTGCTTTACCAAATTCATCAGTTAAAGCATATCCAATAATATGTAATTCTTTTTTAATCATAATATAACCCTTAAATAAATTTAGACCAACCTTCTTTTCTCATTTCGTCTTTTAATTTTTCCAACTTATTATCAGTATATTTATTTAAGAAATATAGTGAAACAGCCATAGACAATATAAAACAAACAAAAAATAATGTCATAGCAACCCAAAAAATTGCATGAAACAAAGCACTAATATATACAACTCCAAGAGAAATAACAAAAGACAAAATAAAACTATATGGAGACCAATCAATTAACTTTATTTTCTTTTTTGTATATTCAAGACTAAACTCGCAAGAAATACCAGAATGAGAATTTAATATCAAAACGCACAACTCTTCTCGATTTGGTATATGGCCATCTGCAACATTATGAATTAAATCAAGAACAGCATCGCCGGTCCAAGATTCAGCTTCTGACAATTCTTCTTTAAGAGTTTTATCGGCCACTTACTGAATCCTCCAATGGACACATTATAGGAATACCGTTATCATCTTTATCAAAACTATTGATATTACATCCTAATAGCTCACAAAACTTTTCTGGTTTAGCGTGCATAACAAGCTCTCTATCCATATGAGGACATTCATCACATGATGTTATATAAACTATTGCTTTTTTCATTGTTGGTGTTCCCTGTAAGCTTCGCAACCTTCACAAATAATATATGGAAAAGAAACATGGTATTGACCACAACTCTCACACATATTTTCATTATGATATTCTTCTTTTAATTTTAAAATATCATATATCATATCACCTGGATATAAAGCTTTAAGATATTTCTTACCTTTTGGTGTAAGAGAAGCTTTATATGATGTTAGATTTTTTGATCTTCTTATCAGCTTATGCTCTACCAAAATTGTAAACATAGTATGTCCAGTAGTATATCCAAAAGCATATTTTGTAACACCTTCATCAATAACTTGTCTAGGAGACACACTTCCAAAATTAGCATTTGCATGAACTTTTTCAACTTCAAAATCTGATATAATATCTTCTGGAAGTGTTACATGCTTCATTTATTTCTTCTCTTCAAACGAGCCCGCCGTTTTTTAGATCCAATCTTTCTTCGACCTTTTCTTGGTCTATTTTTATGCGGATGTGCCATCAATTAATCACTTTCCACTCTGTAACAGAATCCTTACGAAAACTTCTCCATGCACTTTTATCCAAATCCCAAACATTCATAACATTTGGCGAAGTTGTATTTCCACCAACCGGATGACTCTCGACAGGAATATTATCCATATTAAGAGTACACTTCATAATTCTATCGGAACCGTCTTTTTTAACAAATGAAACGGTAACATTACCCAATTCAAGGGCCTTTTCAAACTTTTCAATATCAAACATAGTATATCCTTTCACTATTTTATTATAATATATCACAAAAAAGAGATATTGTAAATAGGCTATTTAATTATTTTTCTATACGAGGAAAAATAACAAATTTCAAAATCAAAAAACCAATAATATATCCAACAATAAAACCAATTGTAGATTTCACAGTCGGTATTGCTAAAATTTCTAACATTATAGCTTAGCCCTTTCTCTAACTTCTTCAAATGTGGTTTCATTATACATATAACCATGTGAATATCTTTTCTTAAAAGAGCTATTTGTAATAAGACCAGCCTTAGATGCTTTTGAGCGATCTGTGATTGGATCTTTCTTTACATCAAACCAAACAACACCATTATACGATGCAGAACTAGTTTTCATTGCAAAGCTTAGATCATCTCTATTTACTTTTTGAAGCAAACCACCGCCCATACCAAAGGCCCAATTTTCTACACTAATTCCTCTATCTATAAGCTCTTTCACACATTCACGAATAGTATCAATATTGCATCCATCGCCCTGAATCGCACGAACGCAGTCTTCAAAAACGATAAAACCTTTATTGTTAACAGTATAATTATCAAACGATTTAAGAATTCTTTCAGAAACCTGGCCAATCATCGATGAAATTGGACTGCCACTATCTGGTCTAATCACAAGAGTTCCACCAGAATTACGAACTTTTTCTTTCAACTTATTACCCCACCCTTCGGTGATTGCTTCCCAGATGTTATAACTATCTGATACGCAAGAATAAAGAGCGTTGGTTTTTGCATAAGTATCTAAAAAATGTTCAAACATTTCATATTCACGGTCCTTGCCCCAACAAGTTACAGTCGAATGCTCACTAGCAGGAATAGAAAAACCAGCCATATCTTCACCATAATATACTTTGGCAGCTTCTAAAGCTTCGACTGTATCGGTTCCCATAAAGTTAATCAAATGAGCCATGCCGCCCAATGCAGCTGATTCGCCAGAAGTCGCTCCCCTACCGCCAAAGTCATGTAACTTAAACGCGATCTGGCCATCTGGATCATCGCACGATTCTTGCAAACCAGCATATATAATCTTTTTTACTTCACGTGACACAGTCGCTACAGTTGATGGATACCATATTGCTCTATGGAGCGCAGTTTCAATAAAGGCTGGAAGCCATGGAAACCTATCATCTGCGTTTCTTACTTCTAGAAGAGGTGTTCCCAATGGAACTACGGTGCCTTCGTCGATAGCAGAAATTTGAATAGGAAGAAAACCATCAAACTCATTAACGATTATGTCCCATCCTTCTCTATCAAAAGGAAGGCCATGAGCAGTAATTCTCTTTTCTGCATAATCAATATCTTCTTTTACAATTGGATCTAATAGATATTCTTTTAGATATGATTGCAGGCCAAAGTAAACCATAGAATCAAACTTATTTGATTTTCTTCCTTCGAGATATGAACTCATATACTTGATATTAGGATCAATAAGTTTTGAATGAGAAAATTTGTAACTGTCTGTAGATAAAATAAAATTTCTTTTTAGCACTGTAATAACTCCTATTACGTTTATGTTTAAATTTTTACCACCACCAATGAATTAAAACATCTCCAGTGATACTGCATTTTTTAAAATAATCAGAAATAATTGGATATTCTTCAGACAATTCTGCCTCATCCCAACTAAAATAATAATAATCATTTCCAAGTTCATGATCTTGCCATAATCTTTTAACTTCTTCTTCAACTTCTACTGGACAATCCGTCCACTGAGCATCAAAAACAAGTTTTGCACTAAATGCAGATGGTATATTACTACTATCTACTTCCTGCCATTTGTTAGTTTTATGTACGTGGGCAGTAGTTCTTCCTGAATATTTTATCATAATTTCACCATATCATCTATTATATCAAAGTGATCTTCAAAAATAACACCTCTATCGAGATCATTAAGAGGAATCCATTTCGCTTTTGCAGCATCATCAGAACCTTTTACTTTTGGAAGTTCTTGCATATCCGTCAAATGAATATAATGAGCATGCGTTATAGTTCTTCCACGCTGAGATCTATATGGATCATCATACACTTTAACTTGTTTAATTGATCCACGAAGAACGGCCGCAGGAACTTTAATTTTTGTTTCTTCTCTTAGCTCTCTAATCATAGCATCTTCAATAGTTTCAAATTGATTGATGAAACCACCAGGGATTGCTAATTGACCAAGACCAGGCATCGCGCCGCGTTCAATCATAAGAATATGACCAGATTGAACCACTACTGCATCTACAGTATTAAAAGTTGGAGGGAACGGTGAATGAGACCAACTTTTCTTATATGAAATCAAATGCTCATTTTCAGCTCTTATATATTCAAAGTCTTTTGGGTTTTCTTCAGCCCAGCTTTCAAGATATTCAACTACTGCTATTGGCATCTCAGCAGCTCTTCTTGGAAACATAAGAGTCCAAGGATTAAACAAATCTTCTCTAACAGTTGTAGCATCAAGAACTACATATTGTTCAACATTTTCACTTCCCCATTGAGGAAATAAATTAAGATAAAAAGATGAATGATCTTTTGCGTGACCAATCAATCCAATTTTTGTGGGTCCGGCTTTCCATTTTTTATTAATGATATGATTGACTTGACCTTGAATACTAGAAACCCACTTATCTAAATTATAAGTATAATCTTCTTGATATGCAAAATCTATAGCAGAACTATAAGCAGCAACACGATCAAATAAATCAGTGCCTCTAGTTATTTCCATCATAGAATCAAGAATCATTTGTTTTCTTTCTTGACTAGTCCAAGGGTTACGTAATGATCTAGGCTGGTTGTGCGAGCCCAATACTATAATAATTTTTTCGGAAAGTTCTAGTGCTCTTCTGATAACATTTAAATGTCCATTGTGCACTGGCTGAAATCGGCCTATAAAGACCAGATAATCGTATTTGTATGACATGTAAAGACTCCCTTTATGAATGTCGGTGGTTATAATTTATTTATATTCTATTTTTAGAGGCTTGTCAATAGCGAAAACAACATATCTTCATATGTTGAATAGATATAATAGCCAAAATGGTCGGCAGTTATTTTAATATTTCCATAACGAAAATAGTCTCTAGGGCAATTGATATAACTGCTCTTTCCAAGAGACATAACAAGTCCCAACTCTAAAAGAGTTATAGGTGAAATAGAATCTCTTTCAAAATTAAACACCACACGATTAGCTGAAATTATATGATTTAGCTCCCATGTTACTTGATCATTAAATGGAGAACCAGGAAGAGGATCATGCTCGAGATTTTCATTCCAATTTTTGACTCTTGGATTCAAAATATCAATTTCCATATCATCTTTAAAATTGGTTTTACACAAATCAGCTATAATTTCTGATTGCCAATCAAATGCTTTTACGTTTTCAATAGTTCCGGCCAAAAAAATAGATATCGCATTATGGCGAATACCTTGATCGGTTTCTGGTGTTATTACTTTAATTTTCATTATATATTCATTCCTTCAGTACCAAACCCATCATTAGATTCAATATCAATCAATGCATCTAATAATCCATCTTCAATTAAATAATCTATTAGTTCAGGATCAGAGTCGACAAGCTTTTTCAAATTATCTAAAATTAATTTAAACTTATCGACTCTTGCTTCTTGTGTGAAGAATGAATACTGTTCTTTGTATTCATAAATATTCATTACTTATTAACATCCAAGAATGGAACCGTTCCACCAGGAAGAACAGTAACCGGAGTCACTCCATTCCAACGTTCGGCTTTTGTCAATTCAACGATCATTGGATTTTGACTAATAGCCTTACCTTTAGCATCAATAGCAGAAGCTTCTGCAACACCACGAAGTCTAATAGCATCTGCTTCAGCAGTAGCTTTAGCGACCACGGCCTTAGCTTCAGCATCAGCTTTAATCACAGTAATTTCAGCTTCAATTTTCTGTCGTTCGGCAGTTTGACGAACACGCTCAACTTCAACCTCTTCCTTCATCCGAGATTCGATTGAAAGCTCATATGCATCTGAAAAATCAATATTTTCAATTTGCACAGATACTACTTCAACAGGACCTTTGATAATATCAGCTGTTCGCTCTGTGATCTTAATGGCCATTTGCTCTCTATTCTGAACTGCAGAAACAGCAGTATATTGACCAAACACGACTTTAATAATTTCAGGCAGCTTTCGATCAAGCAATCGAGCGACCATATTATCTTCAGTCTGGAATTGCCTATAAAGCATTTCAACTTTATCAGCGGGAATTTTATAAGTCACCGATACTTGAAGATTAGCTGGTTGCTGATCTCTAGAATATGCCGGCATGGTTTCCCAAAGCCTGGCTTTTGTTTGTAGTGAAATAACATTCACATCTTCAATCCATGGAGTTTTAAATCCAAGACCTGGATTAGCAATCGATTGAAAAGCTCCATTTCGAAGAACTACTCCACGTTCTGTTTCATCAATAGTGTACCACGAACCAAAAGTTACTGTCACTACCGCCATAAAAACAGCCAACCCAAAAACGGCCGACATTACAGATTTAATACTATTCATCATTTTTTTCCTTGTTATTTACATCATTTTTAATTTCAATATTATCCCATAACCACTTTAACCCAAGATAAAATAATCCTGCAGCCACAAGCAATCCAATAAGTAAAAAGGTTTTCATTTTATATCCTATATCATTTGATAATTAGTATTATATAAGGTGCATTAACAAATGTCAACCTTTATTTTGCAGTAAGTGCATCCCACGAAACAGGAAACAGTTCACTAATAATTTTTCCAACATCTTCAGCTAACCACTGAGATTCTTTTTGAGCATGAGAATCAATTCTTTGATTATAATATCTGGCATAAGAGGCAAGATTGCCGGTCCATATCCAATTGACTTCCACTCCCTGAGGAAGAACAAATCTAGCTTGCTCTGGACAAATTCTATCATCGATCATTTCGATATAAAGGTCAATTGCTGATTTGCACGATGAGATATAACGATCAATGAACCTTGATGAATTTTTATGTTTTTCACCAGATCCTTGCTTCTTATCTCCAATTGGAGCTGATCGTAAATATTCGGGGATATATAATTGTGGTATGGACCTAATGTACCGCCTAGATTCTTCACTTTCTGTAAATCCTTGTTTGTGCTTAAAACACTGTGTTCTAATTGGAACAGGAGCTTTCATTCTAAGAGTAATAGCAGTATGAGTAAAAGGTACCCAATGTTTTGCCATATGTGTTAGAGAATTTAAAGCATGTTCTATTTTAATAGAATCATATTCATTAATTATTTCAGAAATTAATGAAGACCATTCTTTTTTAGTACATCCTCTTCCAAGAAAATCAATGAGCCTTTTATCTGCATCTTTGAGTTTTTTTGCTTCATCTGAAACTACTTCCCATGTTGAAACATTAGCGAAAGAAACTCTTGCTGCATTTACGACAGACAAATCCGTTCCCATATGATCTACATATTCTGCTTTCATTTTAATGCTACCCTTACAAGAGCTACTCTATTTAAATTAGAATAAGCCATATCATTTGCTCTATCTCGTGTTTCATAAAAACACGGATTTGATTGCAATTTAAATTTTTTGATTTTTTCTTTTTTCCAATTAGGTAATCCTTTTGGATTATAAACATTAATCCAAGCAGATTTTGGAACAGTATTACTCATTTCACCTATTTCAATCATCATCGTTTACCACTTATTATATTAGCATAATATTTTATTAATTCATTTTGTTTGTTTATATCTTGTGTAGAAACAGCATGATACCACCTAGAATCTTTCGATAAAAGAAACATTAATCTTAACAACCAAAAACAAAACGACATACAATATACAAAAAATAATGAAGAAAATAATATAATAAAAAAATCAATCATTTAAATTTGGCTCTGTATCACATGGGATATCGTTGTATCTATCGACTTTTGGTGTTTCTGGAGCTTCTGTCCATAAAGTATATGCATACTCTGGATGATTAATATAATCCTTCTTAGGAAAATCATAAATCATATCTTTTGTATCTTCTCTCCACATAAGAATCTTACGATCTGGAGCAGATTTTATATCTTGCCATATAACTTTATATGACATTTTTAACCCACTCTCTTGGATAATCTGTTACAATAGCTCCAATTGAATCTCTATATTTTTTCTTATCAACTCCACATAAATGTTGCCGATCATAATAACCATGTTCTTCTGGATGAAGCATTATAGTAAGATAGTCATATTGCGCAGAATCGCCCTCGTTCATAATAGTCCAACCTCTAGAAGAAATAGAATATGAATCATTTACCATACAATAATAATGTAAGTCTCTGCTTCTCATAAGCTTAATAGCATCAAAATTATCAGCTCTTATTAAAAGCTGATATTTATATTGCTGAAGAAAATCAAAAGAAAACTTTCTTGTTTGATGATTTGGATTTTTACCATAAAGAATTCCATCGACAGCATATACATCTATAGCAACATAAAATTTCTCGGATAAAGCTTCTTTAACTCTAGAAGGATCGTTTTCCCATTCTAGATCTTTTCCATTTAAGTTTCCGCGATGTGAATATATTTTCATATGGAGTCCTATAATTTATAAATGAAACAGCCGATTTATAATTTAGAATTAAAGGTATTTTAACCGACGCTATAGTCCGTAGACAAAGGTTGCGATGGTGTACCAGTCCTGCTCGGCTGTTCCAATTTTTGGAGCGGGTGAAGGGAATCGAACCCTCATCAACAGTTTGGAAAACTGTGGCTCTGCCATTGAGCTACACCAGCTTGAATTATATAATATACTATATTTTCGGAATTGTAAACATATCTTTTTCGTCTATAATTTGAACGTGCAAAGTTCCATGTCCTTCATTTCCAAAATATAATTTTCTTAATTCGCCAGATTCAATATCTAGAACTGCTTTGATTTGAGTTCCAATGATTTTAATTTTATTATCTTCATATTTTAAGATAATATTTTCTGATTTATTAATATTTGCCATTTATGATTCCTCTATTAAGTTTTGATAATAGGTCATTTCATCTTTCAAATGAAGTCTTTGTATTTTCATTTTTTTCAATTCTTCGTCTTTAAAAGAATTATAAAAATTTTGTATTTTTAAATCAATAGATTTATGCTTTTCTTTAAGATAATCATAATATACTACCAGATATTTATAATTCTCTGGAGTGTTCTTACCAATTTTTTCGTTATCTTTTTTCAACATATTTTTTATCTCCTTATTTAAATGGATCATATTCTTCTATATAGTCTACAAAGTCTTCTTCGAAAAATTCACCTCCTATTACTGTTTTGTGTTGATTAATATTAGTTGATAAATTTGGAGATATAACATTGTGCTTCTCCAAACTATTTTGTAGCAATTGAGGTTCTTGCTTTTTCCAAAACCTAACCATTCCAATTGATTGTTTTAATCTTAGACTTAGACTGTGTTTTTTTCCTTCAAATCTAGATCCAAAATCCACATTATCATATACACCAGCTTCCCAATTTTTCTTTACTGTTTTTTTTCTTTTTAATTTGGCTTCTGGAGTATGAGCAGCTTTTGCAAGTTTTTTTCTGCAATGCTTCTCATATATATCTTTATTTCTTTTTTTTAATTTGGCATAATTATCACTGCCATCTGGATTCTTACTACAATATAAATGGTGTTGTTTCTTATCAACTTTTTGTTCACACCATTTGCAATAATATTCATTAGTCATTATAATACATTTCTAATTGTCTGTATACAAAATAGGAGAAGAAATACGTATTTCTTCTCCATCTTATTTGTATTAGCTAAACAATCCTGAAGCCCATGCCCAGAATGTTTCAGCCCAAGCTGGGCGCTTTAGGACAAACCATCCTAAAAACAATCCAACCATAAAAACTATTGATAGTGTTACTAATTCCATTACCTGTCACTCCCTTGTTTACGTGTTCTTACACCTTTATTTATCTGTGCTAATGAAACAGATTTTTGTCCCTGGGCACCTTTATAATTTGATTTATAACCAGAATTCTGTTTCTTTGCTACTTTTTTAACCTGTTTAGTTGTATTAGAAGTAGATCTACTTGGCATAATATTAGTAGGTCTAGATGCTCTAGAAGTAGCTGCTTTAACATCATTTGTAGATGGAGCTGCATAATTATCTGGAGTAGGACTATTTGATACTGGTACTGCTGCTGCTGTTGGAGCAGGTGATCTAGAACGATTTGGCGTTCTATCTCTTCCAATATTAGCTACTCTAGATGCCTTTTCGCGGGCCACGCGTTTAGCT
>Ga0222634_1000102_pt1 | contig 50763 bp, 40 predicted proteins | sample AntAcemetageno50_FD_179807 | JGI IMG/M metagenome (GOLD analysis project Ga0222634, IMG submission 179807) | Saline water microbial communities from Ace Lake, Antarctica - #50 | ecosystem: Environmental > Aquatic > Non-marine Saline and Alkaline > Saline | place: Antarctica: Ace Lake | collected... | reverse complement strand
CCAGATCTTGGGGTGTCAGCTGTTCGGCATCACGTGAGTTCATTCTCTCGCGAATGGTTCTTGCCATACGAGCTAATCCCACTGCAAACTGTTGTCCCAACTGCTCACCAACTGTTCTTACACGACGGTTACTCAAATGATCAATATCATCAACCTGTGATTTCATCTCTTTCAGACGAATCACCTCTTTTACAATAGCAACGATATCTTCTTTCGTTAGATATTGAATAGCCGGATCTACATCTACTTTCAGACGTTTGTTCAGTCGGTATCGTCCTACTTCACCCAGATCATACTTCTTATCACTGAAAAACAGTCTTTCTAAAACCTGACGGGCTGTTTCCGGATCCGGCATTTCACCGGTGCGAATCTGCTGATAAACTTCAGCAAGAGCCGTTACGTCATTAGTAGAAGGATCTTTACGCAGTGTATTCATGATCACGGATCGCTCAGACTCCTCAACACCTATCTTCTGAACAAGAACTTTTTTAATGCCTGATTCTTTCAGGATACCGTAATCATCTTCTGTTAATTCATGATCACGTTCCAATAACGTCTTGGTGTTGAGAGCTTCTGTTACTTCACCTGTCTCTTCATCAACCACTTCCTCTTTCACTTCTGTAGTGATACGGGTAGCAAGCCGTTTTCCAACTAGTTTATCATTGTAGCTCTTCTTAGCGCCGAATGGCAGCTCTTCAGAGAGCCCAAACATGGTTAAAATGTCATGATCCGATGAAAAACCGAGTGCTCGAAGCAGAGTTGTCGCCGGTATCTTTTTCTTTCGGTCAATATATGCCCATAGAACGTCACGGATATCATTAGTGAATTCAATCCATGACCCTTTAAAAGGAATTACACGAGCGGAATAGAGTTGTGTACCATTCGGGTGAATAGACTGCCCAAAGAACACCCCCGGAGATCTATGAAGCTGACTCACAATAACGCGTTCTGCGCCATTGATAATGAATGTACCTCTTTCGGTCATCCATGGAAGGTCACCTAAAAAAACCTCCTGTTCAATAGTCTCACTCGCTTCATCACTGCTATCAGCAGATGAAAGCCGCATGCTCGCTTTTAGCGGAATTGCGTACGTAAGGCCTCGCTCCTGACACTCTCTTATATTATACTTTGGTGTATCTACAGAGTAGTAGATAAACTCAAGTATATGAGTTTCCCTTGAATCCTGAATGGGGAAATTCTCGTTAAAAATTCGTTGCAAACCCTGATTTAATCGATCTGACGGTGCTACATCAAGCTGAGCAAACGTATTAAATGACTCAAGCTGTATATCCAGAAAGTCGGGGTAGTCGATTACATTTTTGATTCTGCCGAATGATAGGCGGTCGGTAAACGGGATTTTCTCCATAGTATTACTCAAAAGGAACTTCTCCTTTAGGTTAAAAAGAATAAGTGATCTGATAGTACCTTAAGATGATTCCGATTAATTAACGAAAACAAATGACCACTTGTGAATTAGATGCCAAAAGCCCACACCCTAAATTAGGTGTCGGCTCGGCAAATACGGTATTTTAGAACTCTATTACTTCAGTTCTACTTCAGCGCCAGCTTCTTCAAGCTTGGCTTTCAACTCTTCAGCTTCTGCTTTAGAAACTTGCTCTTTAATTGTGCCGGGGGCACCGTCAACAAGTTCTTTAGCTTCTTTAAGGCCAAGACCGGTTACTGCACGTACTTCTTTAATGACAGCAATTTTCTTAGGGCCTGCTGATTTAAGAACTACATCAAATTCTGTCTGCTCTTCAGCAGCAGCGGCATCGCCACCTGCAGCAGGTCCTGCTACAGCAACTGCAGCTGCAGCCGGTTTGATGTCATATTCTTCTTCAAGAACTTTTGCAAGTTCGTTAGCTTCTTTAATCGTTAAGTTAACGAGTTGTTCTGCGATTTCTTTAACGTCAGCCATTGTATTATTTTCTCCGTTCGTCGGTTTAATTTAAAATTTTATAAAATTGAGTTTATTCTCCGCCTTTTTCGGCGATGGTTTGAATTGCACCTGCGATGTTTCCACCTTGTGCCTGAAGACCACTTACTACATTTGTTATAGGTGCCATCAGCAGACCAATGATATCTCCAAGAACTTCATTTTTGGATTTCATTAAAGCAAGTGCTTCTAATTGGTCTTCGCCGTAGTAGTCACCATCAATTAAGGCAGCCCTAAACTGAGGCTTTTTATGTTCCTTAATGTAGTCTTTCAGTACTTTTGCAGGAGTAGACAGCTCATCATCCACAAATGCAAAACCGTTTTGGTCTTCCAAATATGGATAGAGTTTTTCGTATCCGCCTATTGTATCCATAGCTCTTTTCACAAGTGTATTTTTGTACACTTTAAAGAGCACATTACCATCTCTGAATTTTCCTCTAAGCTCACCCATATCTGATACAGACATATGAGTATAGTTTGTTATATAAACTGCATTCGAGTTATTCAGTTTCTCGGTAATTTCATCTACAATGGCCTTTTTTTCTAATATTGTCGGCATTGTTCTAACCTGTTAGTTCTAAATTGAAGTGATTGATGATCGGCTTATAGGAATGCTCGGGCCCATTGTTGTACTTAAAAAAGCACTTTTAATGTAAATACCCTTTGCTGATGCCGGTCTCATTTTCATGATGACTTGCAAAAACGATCTCAGATTTTCTCTTAAATCGCTCGCTTCAAAGCTCGCTTTTCCGATTGTTGTGTGCAAGATTCCTGCTTTGTCTACCCGAAAATCCATCTTTCCCGCTTTAAACTCCTTAACGGCTTCTGCGACATCCATCGTAACGGTGCCACTTTTCGGATTAGGCATCAGTCCTCTTGGACCCAACTGTCTTCCCAGTCGTCCTATCTTACCCATGACATCCGGTGTGGCAATTATGATATCCACATCTGCCCAACCACCTTCAATCTTCTCTACATATTCATCCAGGCCAACATAATCGGCTCCGGCCTCTTTCGCTTCATCTTGTTTTGCTTCATTAACCAAGGCAAGAATGCGAACACTCTTTCCTGATCCGTGAGGCAGCGAAACAGTACCGCGAACCATTTGATCTGCATGACGCGGATCTACGCCTAAGCGAAGATCTATGTCAACGGATTCATCAAAGGCAGCTGTGCTTGTCTTTTTTATAAGATCACACGCCTCCTCGATGGTATACTCCATATCCGGATCGATCAACTCAGCGACCTGCTGATATTTCTTTCCTCGTTTTGCCATTTCTTAAATCCTCTTATTTATCTCGGATTACTCGCAAACCCATGCTTCTGGCGGTACCTGCAATCATTTCAGCTGCTTGTTCGACATTGAAAGCGTTCAGATCTTCCATCTTCTGCTCTGCTATCTCCTTGCATTGTGTCCAGGTAACTTTTCCGACTTTCGCACGGTTGGGTTCACCTGAACCTGATTTAATTTTAGCGGCTTGTTTGAGGAGTACTGCTGCCGGCGGAGTCTTTGTTTTAAAACTGAAAGACTTGTCAGCGAATACAGTAATCTCAACCGGTATGATAGTACCTGCCTTGTCCTGGGTTCGTGCATTAAATGCTTTACAAAACTCCATAATATTGATGCCGGCCTGGCCTAAAGCTGGACCTACCGGAGGGGCAGGGTTTGCCTGCCCACCAACGATTTGAAGTTTTAGCACTTTATCTACTTTTTTTGCCATATAGAATCAATTAGTGATTCGTTCTTCTGTTTGCTGCGTAATAGCTCACGTTAAAGTTCTTTTATGTTGTTGATTCAACCTGATTCAGGTCAACCTCAACAGGGGTTTTTCTTCCAAAAATACTTACTAGTACCCGAAGTTTTAACTTATCCGGAAGTACCTCTTGTACTGTACCATCAAATTCTTTAAATGGACCATCTATCACCTTGATCAGGTCACCCTCTTTGAAAGGTATATCGATGATACCACCTTTTTCTGCCATCTCTTTATTATCAGACACCCGACCTAAAATGCGATCCACTTCTCTCTCCTTTAATGGAGTGGGAACGGCATCATTTCTACCCGCTTTGAGAAATCCTAAACAGGATGGTGCTGATTGAATCAGATTATTAACTTCTTCATCATATCGGGTTTTAACCAAAATATATCCCGGAAAAAAATTCTTCTCTTTTGTTTTTTTCTTGCCTGATCGAATCTCAACGACTGTCTCAGTAGGAATTAAAATTTCATCGATCTTATGCTCAAGTTTCATGTCCTCTATTTCACGAGTCAGATACTCCTTTACTTTTCTCTCATGACTAGAGAAACATCTCACCACATACCAGTCAAACCCGTTTTTTTCGCTCTCTTTTAATGAACTCATCTATATATTGCCTCCAATATGGTGCTATATACTTGATCTACACCGAAAATAAATACCGATATGATGATCGTAAATACGACAACAATAATTGTATTGTCTATAAGTTCCTGCTGAGTTGGCCAAGACACTTTTGCCATCTCTTTTCGAACGTTTTCAACAAATTCTGTAATCTTCTTCATAAATAATATTCATTGATCTGATAGCACGGGTGGAGAGACTCGAACTCCCGACACCTGGTTTTGGAGACCAGTGCTCTGCCAACTGAGCTACACCCGTAACAAACATGCAAGGTGAAGAAAAATTCTCACCTTGCCGTTATAGTAACGTGATGCTCCGATTTTAGTCATTAATTTTACTTACCACGCCGGCACCTACAGTACGGCCACCCTCACGAATCGCAAAGCGAAGTCCGGGTTCCATAGCTACAGGCTGTATCAGCGTTACTACCATCTTCACGTTATCACCGGGCATTACCATCTCCACTCCTGCCGGCATTTCGCATGATCCGGTTACATCCGTTGTTCTAAAATAGAACTGCGGACGATATCCCTTGAAAAATGGCGTGTGACGGCCACCCTCATCTTTGCTCAATACGTACACTTCACACTCAAATACTTTATGAGGATTGATCGATCCCGGCTTACACAGTACCATCCCACGCTGAATCTGCTCCTTATTCACCCCTCGCAACAAGATCCCTGCATTGTCTCCGGCCTGACCCTGGTCAAGTAACCGGCGAAACATCTCAATTCCCGTTACCACACTCTTCATCGGCGCTTCCACAATCCCTACAATCTCAATCTCCTGGTTCAGTTTTACCACCCCACGCTCAATCCGTCCGGTAGCTACTGTTCCACGGCCGGTAATGGAAAACACATCCTCAACCGGCATCAAAAACGGCTTGTCTACATCACGCTCAGGCGTTGGAATCGTATCATCCACCGCTTTCATCAACTCCACAATGGAAGCCTCTGCATCGGCATCGCCGTTGAGCGCATTCAACGCACTTCCCTGAATCACAGGGATGTTGTCTCCATCAAATTCATAAGAGGAGAGAAGCTCACGAACTTCCAGCTCCACCAACTCCAACAGCTCCTCATCATCCACAAGGTCAACCTTGTTCATGAATACCACCACCTGTGGAACACCAACCTGGCGGGCAAGCAAAATGTGCTCGCGCGTCTGTGGCATCGGCCCGTCTGTAGCGGCAACCACTAAAATCGCACCATCCATCTGAGCCGCTCCCGTTACCATGTTCTTCACATAGTCGGCGTGACCCGGACAATCAACGTGCGCATAATGACGCTCGCCGGTTTCATACTCCACGTGAGCCGTTGCAATGGTAATCCCACGCTCGCGCTCTTCAGGAGCATTATCAATATCCGCAAATTTCTTAGCTACTCCACCATATGTCTTCGCCATCACTGTGGTAATCGCAGCCGTTAATGTCGTTTTGCCGTGATCCACGTGTCCAATCGTTCCTACGTTTACGTGTGGCTTGGTACGTTGAAATGTCTCTTTTGCCATGGTTAAAAAATTATTTAATGATTTATTAGTTTAAACGTACAACCTGAAGAGCCGATAGTCGGAATTGAACCGACGACCCCTTCCTTACCATGGAAGTGCTCTACCCCTGAGCTATATCGGCTGGTTTCAGTGAGCGGGCGATCGGACTCGAACCGACAACATTCACCTTGGAAGGGTGACGCTCTACCAATTGAGCTACGCCCGCATGGTTTAAATTTCAATAGTCAAATTTCTGAATTTTTTATGTTTAGTTTAGTTGAAATCTGATGTTTTGAATTTTAAATTCTTGCTGTGGGGGGAGCAGGATTCGAACCTACGAAGGCTTACGCCAACAGATTTACAGTCTGCCCCAGTTGGCCACTTTGGTATCCCCCCTCTCAGTTATTGCACAGAGCCAGTGGCCGGATTTGAACCGACGACCGGCGGTTTACAAAACCGCTGCTCTACCCCTGAGCTACACTGGCTGATCAAAATGTCAATAATCCCACCTTCAGTTCAAACCCTATCCTTACTAATTTATCTAAAATTTTAGCGTCAGATAGGCATATTTTTCCCACAAGTGAAAGACCTGAATAATAAAAATATCTTGATCATTAGTCAACTATTATTATTTATTTTTTTATTCTTTCCCCAAAAGCGTCTGTATATAAACCATCCGCCTATTAAAATAAATAGAAGGGATAAAATGACCCAGCCATAGACATTGAGATAACCGCCTATCACTTGCCAATTTTCATGAACAATCTGCCCTAACCCAATTAGAATTGTATTCCAAAGAAGAGAACTGATGGATGCGCTGATAATAGTGGGGTATACCTTCGTCTTGGTTATGCCCGCAGTCAATGAAATAACGGATCGGGTGCCGGCTAAAAATCGATTGGCTAGAATCACCCTCTGCCCCCAACGATTCATCCATCGTTTCGCTCTGTCAAAATACTTGATATCAAAAAATCGCATCATCCAGAACCGTCTGCGCTGTACTTCAATCTGATCCCCGAAGTGTGCGCCTATGGCATAAAGGCTCATGAAACCCAAAACGGATGCGAAGGATGTTCCTACTAAGATGGGAACAAACTCAATGACCTGTTCTGCAGCTAAATACCCTCCAAAAACGATAAGTATATCTCCCGGAACGGGTGGAATCACATTCTCCAGATAGGCCACTAAACAAAAAATAAGATAGATACTCATGGGTGAAAGTGTAGAGATCCATTCCACGAGGTATAGAGTATACTCTTCCATAAACTAACCCTTATCCTCTACCAAAACTATTGCATGAACAGCGATTCCTTCTTCTCTTCCAACAAAACCCATCTTCTCGCTCGTTGTAGCTTTTATTGAAATCTGTGACTCAAGGCAATTCAAAATCTCTGCAACTCGTTTCCTGATATTATCTATGTACGGATTTAATTTTGGATTCTCGGCTATCACCGTAACGTCTGCATTCACTAAAATATATCCGTGATCTTTTATCAGGCGGTAACTTTTCTGAAGCAATAAACTGCTATCAGCATCTTTGAATGCAGGATCTGTATCGGGGAAATGTGTGCCTATATCCCCTAAGGCCAGTGAACCCAGCAGTGCATCTGTAATTGAATGTAGCAGTACATCTGCGTCAGAATGACCTTTCAATCCTTTTTTTGAGTCAATTTTCACGCCTCCTAATATTAACTCTCTACCCTCTTCAAAGGGGTGAACGTCATACCCGAGACCAATTCTGAAACTCATGCCAACCCTTCTTTTTGTAACCAACCTGCAATTTGCAGATCGAGAGGAAATGTAATTTTAAAATTTTTAGCAGATCCTTCAACAAGAACGACTTTACCGCCCACCTGTTCTACCAGCGATGAGTCGTCGGAACCCAACAATTTATAGATCTCTGCATTGTCATATGCCTCTCTTAGTAGGGCAGCCCAAAAAACTTGCGGCGTTTGTGCATGCCACATCGATTTTCTATCCGGGGTTTTTATGATCTCCTGACTGGTACCGGCAATCTTAATGGTATCCTTAGCGGGAACCCCCAAAACAGCACCCCCCCATCGTGAAGCTTCTTTTATGCACTTTTCAATATCTTCCGGATCCACAAAAGGACGGACCGCATCATGTACAGCGATCAATCCTGTTTTACCGGAAACCATTTTCAAGGCACTTCGAATTGAATCCTGGCGCTCTTTACCTCCTTCTACAACCTCTGACCTGATATCCGGAAACAGCCTCTTAAGTATTTCACGAGTCGTTTCCATGTAATCAGCGGACGTGGATACAATCACTTCTCCCAAACCTGACACATTTTTAAATCGCACCAATGTGTGTTCGAGTATCGTCTTACTGGCAATCTTCAGATAGGGCTTAGGAGTCTCTCCTCCTATTCGCTCACCTGCTCCCGCTGCAGGTATGATTAAAGCCAGCTGTTGATTATCCACTATTTTTTATTCTGTGTTATAGAATCAGCATTACATCACCAAATGAGAAAAATCTGTAGTCTTTCTCAAGAGCTTCCTTGTAGGAACTTTTAATATATTCAAACCCACCAAAAGCAGCTGCAAGCATCAATAAAGTTGATTCAGGACGATGAAAATTAGTAATTACAGCTTCTGTAATTTTAAAATTATAATCAGGGTAGATAAATTTATCTGTCCATCCGGTTCCGGCTTTTGACATACCACTGGCCATCACACTGGTTTCAATGACTCTCACCGCAGATGTACCACAGGCAACTACCTTATGTTTTTTACTTTTGAGTGCTTCATTGATTCGATCTGATGACTCTTTTGAAATGTAATAATTTTCAGAGTCCATTCTATGCTTGGTAAGATCTTCAACCTCCACCGGCCGAAACGTACCCCATCCGATATGAAGCGTCACCGGAATAAAATCGACCCCTTTTTTAGTCAGTTTAGCCACTAACTCATCTGTAAAATGCATCCCGGCTGTAGGTGCAGCAACCGCCCCCCTCTCTTTCGCAAAAATAGTTTGATAATTCTCTTTATCAGAGTCTTTTGGTTCACGCTCTATATATGGAGGCAACGGCATATCACCTATAGTATCTAATCGAGTGTACAGATCTTCATTGGGGCCATCATAAAGAAAACGAATCGTTCTTCCACGAGAAGTGGTGTTATCCACAACTTCGGCCATCAGGTCCTCTCCAAAGTAGAGTTTATTTCCAATTCTGATCTTTCTGGCCGGTTCAACCAATACATCCCATAACATGTTTTCAGGCTGCAATTCTCTCAAAAGAAATACTTCTATATCCGCATCTGTTTTCTCCTTTTTCCCCTTTAATTTAGCTGGGAAAACTTTTGTGTTATTGTATACAACAACATCTCCTTCATTGAGGTATTTGTGTATATCAGAGAACTTTTCATGCTTGATACTTTTATCCTCACGATTCAAAACCATTAATTTTGAACTGTCTCTTGGTTTTAGCGGTTCTTCAGGTACATTAAATTCTTCGATTTCAAACTTGAAATCAGTCAATTTCATTTTCAAAATAAGTAGAGATTTGATTTACATTTGACTTCAGGTAAAGCTCAATATAATACAATATTTTTGGTAAAATTACAACCCAATGAGAGAGAGAAGGCAGAAGGTAAAAGATTTAGGGAATGCGGCCCGGCTCTATGTAGTTATATTGATGAACTTATAAGTTTATTCGTTTTTGGATAGAAAATCTGCTGCCAAATGCATAAATCTATTAACAAACTTACGCAGTAAGTGAATAAACGCATATTTGTGTAAGTGCTAAAATATGTTACATTTTCACTTCTGCTCTCTACCTTCTGCACTCTCACTTCTTTAAACTTTTAACTTTTCCCTTCTCCACTTTTTATGTATAATTAATACGCATATGATTCGTTTGCAAAGTAAATTAAATGAATGATGAAAACAGGCACACTTTTACTACTCATATTCTTTTCAACGGTTTTTATCGCAGAAGCACAATTAAAAAAAGATCTGACCTACCAGCCGGATCAATATTCTGCAACAGTCACGCATTCCGGTAATCAAAACGCCCCAGGAAGTTGGATGAATCTTCTTAACATGACCATGAGTCATTCCTACTCAATGAATTTCAGTAATTTTGGTGGGCAGATGCAAAATTTAAATGCCTATACAAATCATATGTTTTTTGACATCAGTGACAAAATGAATGCTCAACTTGATGTCTCTCTTTTACACTCCCCATTTGGTAATAGTTTTATGAACAGAGATAATCTTGGAACGCAAATCATTATCGATCAAGCGAGAATTGATTTCAAACTTTCATCTAATTCATCCATCTCTTTCCAGTTCTCTCAAAGGCCGTCATATTATGGAACAGGTCATTACGGAGGCTTTTCAAACTTTTCTCCATATCATAGAATGTATCCAGGATTTTAATACTGAATGCCAAAAAAAGATTCAGAAAACAACCCTAATCATCTTCTGTTAAATACTGCAATCAGTTTTTTAGGCATACTCCTGCTCATTTTACTCTTTGCCATCGGATCCAGAATGCTCTATCCGCGAATTGTAGCTGAACGAGAGGCAACCGATCCGGCTCTGATCAGTTCAATCATTCAACTTGAAGTACTTAACGGATGCGGAGTGTCCGGGATAGCCACAAGATTTACAGATAGTTTGAGAGATTATGGATTTGATGTTGTTGAAAGCGGAAATTTTGATCACTTTAATGTTGAAAAAAGTTTTGTCATTTCACGAAGTGGACAAATGGAAAATGCACATCGTGTTGCAAAAGCAATCGGTATTTCAGAACAAAATGTAATAAGAGAATCCTCTCCTGATTTTTATTTAGATGTAACACTTGTAATTGGCTCAGACTTTGAGTCACTAAATCTTTAAATTATGCCTATGACACAATCTCCTGACACAACTCAATCATCATTTACTACCGACTTTGAAAATAAGTCGGCAGATTCTGAGCAGTTAATACAATTAATTACAGAGGGACTCCTTGAAAAGAAAGGAAAAGAAATTAAAGTGTTGGATGTAAGAGACCTAACCACTCTCACAGACTATTTTGTAATATGCCATGGCACCTCTGACACTCAAATAGGGGCACTGGCCAATAGTGCTATGGAGAAAGTAAAAGAGAATATCGGTGAAAATGTGTGGCAAAGAGAGGGGATGGATGCCAGAAGATGGATCATTTTAGACTACGTAAATGTCGTCGTACATATATTCAGTGAAGAGAAAAGAGAATTTTATGGTATTGAAAGAATGTGGAATGATGCCAAAATAACTGAAATCTCAGACTCCTAAACAGCCTTAAAATTCGAACCGTCGAGATTTAAATGATAAAGTATCGGTTCATTTTGAATCGGACTCATACGATATTCACAAACTAAATAATCCAACTCTTTATCCGGCACTTTCGCTTTGAAAAAGATCGAATCATATCCGGTAAACGTTTTACTGATCTCTATTGCGATTGCAGTAGTTTCGTACGGAATTTTTGAATTTACTTATCGTATCCATTCCTCTGGTGGCTCTTTAGACCGTGAATCTATTGAGATCGCACTTGATCGCAGTATCGATCTCTTCAATGAACTCTATTTTAATTTAAATGACCGCTCTGAAGAGTTAAATAGACTTCTCATTCAGGGAGTCGAAAATGATCAGGATCGAAATGTTATCTATAGCCGTCTATCTCAATCCGATTTATGGGGGGTTACTGTACTCCGTGACGGACAGGTCTGGCTTTGGGACGGATACACCCTTACTCAACCCCGGTTACTGAATAATCTGGCACAGGATGAGCCCAAAACCACAGTTGTCTCACACAACAACATTACATTACTGCTTCGAAGTGAAATAGTGACGATAAATGATCATAGTTACACTCTTTTAACAGCACTTCGTTTGTCACAATTTGTGGATTTACCTTATATAAAGGATTCCGATTATTCCTTATCTGAGCATCCCAATCTTCAAAAATTGTTACCGGTTGAATTTGTATTTTTTGAACCCACTCCGAATGATGCTTATTCAAAATCTCTAACTATTCCGGGAGCCGAAACGGTAGGTTCTGTTTACATACCGATCTCGGAAATCGAACAGTTTGAAACGATTCGTTCCGCAAAACTGAGTCTGATCAGAATTCTCTTTGTTACGCTCTTGCTTTTCCTGCTTTACTCTGTATCACTAAAAGTCGCAATCAAAGAGAAGAGACGTACTGTTATTCTGACGATTCTACTACTATTGATAATTTTATGGCTATCCATTCTATTTTTTGATATCTCCGGATATATCAGTTCTTCCTTTATTTTACTCTATCCCGGTTATGAAATGAATGAAGTCCGTTCTTTAATCGGATATGCTTTTCATGCCGTAATACTCTTTCAATTTTTCATTGCATTGCATAATGCACTTACATTAACAGGCAAATCCCTGCGCCATGAAAATTATTTTCTAACAATTGCACTTTCCATTTTATTCGGTGCATTAGGAGTTACTTTTCTCCTGTTTTTCACCCAATCTACTCAAGAGGTATTGTCATCGGGTTCTATCCCCCTTGTAGACCTCGAACTCACACCAAATTTACCTTCATTTCTGTTTACACTCTTCTCTGCACTTTTTTTAGTCGCTGTAACCGGTACACTTTATACTCTGAGTCATCATATTTTTTCAAGTGAAATAGATAAATCTGCCATAATTTCAGTTTTCTCACTATTAAGTTTTATCTGTTTCTACTTTCTTGCTGAGCTTTTTTTTGAAAATGTACGTTTTTTCAGCTCTCTGTTTCTAATCAATATTGGTCTGTTTTTCATCATTCTTAGTATTGCACACCTTCATCACAATAAAAAGGAGCTCTTCCAACAGATGACCGGTTTCCGGAAATTGATCCTTATCGTACTGTTAGCATCCTCAACTATCTATTTTATTATTTATAATGAATTACAGCCCAGATTGGATCAAGAACTGATGCAACAGGTGAATGAATTTACTCAAGAAGATACCGCCTATAGAACGGATGTAATTCTGTTTCAACTTTTATCTGATATCGAAAATAATTTATCCCACTTTTCTCAATCTGATATCGATAATCGAAGCTCCTTTTTAATGAATCAATTTCAAAGATCTGTAATGAACCTTATTCATGATGAATGGAAAGGTTACTCTTTCCATATACGCCTGATAACCATTGATAATGTTGAAATTACAAACTACTCAACTGCACTGGATACTCCGGTTTGGTCTCCTTTCTACAATGCTGAATTGATGCTTCGATCTCATCGGGGCGAACAACTTCGATGGGAGTCAAATCAGCCTATCATATGGGACCGGCCTTCTAATTTATCTGAAAGATATACGGCTTTTAACCGGGGATGGATTCCCATATATGACCCTGACGAACGTAATAATATCATAGCGTGGATAGCCGGTGAAATTTTCAGTGAACGGACAGACTATCAAAAACCATTGCGTGCAGTTCTATCGGCTGAAAGCAGCAGTGATTGGAAACAGAGTTTCTATCTTTCCGAATATTTGGGTGAACGGTTAATTAGAAGCTCACTAAAAGGAATCTACTATAATCAGCCCCAATTCAACAAGCTGCCCGAGAGAGAGTTGGATATTGCACTTCAAGACTCGATTACATTTATAACGAATAACACCTCTTCGGGCTCGTTTAGAGAATTATTAATCCATTCCGGGGAGAGAAGTATTATCAAGGCAAGTACACCCTATCCTGATTTTAATCATCACCTATTCTCATTTTTCCGCCTGCAATTAATCATCACTTTTCTCGGGTTGACACTCTTTATTCTGTTTTCATTTGCCGGTTTTAAAACGTTTAATTTATTTGGACAAAATATCAAGTTTAAAAACCGACTCATCGATGGACTAGTGCTCGCAACCATTCTCTTTTTGACTGTACAGATATTCGCAACACAATATACTGTAGGCTCCCAAAATGAGAAAAATGTGGAACGCGAACTTCTTAACAATTTAGCTGTCGTTTCGGAAATCATTAAGGAAAAATCGATTACGTTAACCGGCGTTCAAGCAGACAGTCTGATCGCTGATTTAACATCTTCATTGAATACAGATCTCATTATCTATCATTATGAATCTATCATCGCCTCTACGACTCCCCAGATTTTTCAGAACTTTCTGATTCCATCTATAATGCCCTTTACTGTATATGACCAGCTCTATGAAAATGAGAGAATTCATGTAATCACAAATACTAAACTTGGGAATGAAGACCTCTTGATTGGTTATCGATCTATCTTAAATTCCAACGGTGAACCGATAGGAGCGATTGCAATTCCTACTTTTGTGCAATCCCCCATTTTCACAGAGCAACTTTTGAATACAACGAGTTATCTCTTTGTCATGTATCTCTTTATTTTTTCACTGTTCATAGCCGGTACTGTTTTTCTATCTAATCAGCTTACTAAACCTTTACAGATTATCCAGACCGGGTTAAATAAAATTTCAACGGGAGATCTTAAAACAAAAGTCGAAGTTACAAGCCGGGATGAAATTGGCTCGTTAGCTGTTGCGTATAATCAGATGGTACAGCGGTTAGATGAGACTCAGCAGGAGTTGGTGAAAGCAGAGAGGGAGTCTGCATGGAAAGAGATGGCTCAGCAAGTGGCTCATGAGATCAAAAACCCGCTTACTCCAATGAAATTAAACCTTCAGCATCTTCAGCGTCAACTGGAAGCAAACCCCGATAATATTCATAAATTGAAATCAGTCATTGAAAAAACTGCATCTAATATCATTGAACAGATCGAATCTCTGAACAAAATTGCCTCTGATTTCTCAAAATTTGCAAAACCGGTCAGAGAGCCTCTTCGACCGCTGAATATTTATCATCTTCTGACATCCGTTGTAAATCTTTACCAGCCCGACACTGATATCACCATTCAAACCACCCATAATGAGAGCGGATTGATTGTGGATGGTGTGGAGGATGAACTTCGAAGGGTATTTATTAATCTATTTAAAAATGCTCTTGAAGCATCTGAAAATGGAAAAACAAAAATAGATATCACTGTAAAGAAGCAGAAAGATGAGATCAAAATAGAAATTCTGGATAACGGAAGTGGCATTGATAATGCAGATAAGGATAAGATCTTTCTCCCAAAATTTTCAACAAAATCAAGTGGAACAGGGCTGGGTTTAGCAATCACAAAACAGATCATTGAAGCACATAAGGGGAACATTCATTTTATCTCTAAAAAAGGTATTGGAACCCGTTTTTACATCATTCTGCCATTATCGATGTAGTATCTGAATGGTATTTTTCGTACCATCTGCTCCTCAATGAATATAGATTCTCATCCATACCGAAAAAGAATAAAATCTGAATCGTCCACACTTTTAAGGATCGGGTTTCCTGTGATCCTTGCTCAACTGCTGCAGATGAGTATGAATTTTGTGGATACGGTAATGGCCGGACGCTTATCGCCGGAAGATTTGGCAGCTGTTGCCGTTGGAGGGAGTGTACTGCTCCCATTTGTTGTACTCTGTATGGGATCTATGATGGCCGTTACTCCCATTATTGCACAAAATGTCGGAGCCAGAAAACTTACAATCATAGGCAAAAATGCGCGACAGGTTTTATGGCTGAGTCAGATTCTGGCACTGCCAAGTTTTTTTATCCTTAGAAATCTGGATAAAATATTGGTAGTTATTGGTGTAACAGATGATATCATTCCCATTTCTGCCGGTTACCTTGATGCGATTTCATGGGGAATTTTTCCTCTTTACGCATACTCTGCACTTCGATATGTCAGCGAAGGCCTCAGTGTAACCCGTCCTGCAATGTTTATCGCTCTAATCGGACTGTTGGTAAACATCCCCGCAAATTATATTCTGATGTTTGGAAAACTCGGTTTCCCTAAGCTTGGCGCTATCGGTACAGGTTATGCATCCTCTTTAGTCTTTTTAGTAATGTTTTTGGCCATGTACCTCTTTACCTATCGATTTGAACCCTACCAACGATTTGAAATCTTTAAACGATTTCGTCTCCCGGAAAAAAGATATCTGAAGGAATTACTGAGTATTGGTGTTCCAATTGGTATCAGCTCAACCATGGAAGTCACCATGTTTGCAGCCGTAAGTCTGATGGTGAGCACGATTAGCACGATCGCTATTGCCGGACACCAAATAGCAATCAATTTTGCTGCAATGATGTTTATGATCCCTTTTGGTTTATCCGTAGCGATATCAGCACGAGTGGGAAATTCTATCGGCAAAAAACGGCCTGATGAAGCGCGATTCCGTGGATTTGTGGGGGTTGGTATTTCGTGTTGTATCATGGCAATCACAGCAGTCATTATTTTTCTCTTCCCTGAACAGATCGCATCTATTTATACTGATGAAGTTGAAGTGATTGACTTCGCCGTTCAGCTACTTTTTTTAGCGGCTATATTTCAGCTTTCTGACGGACTCCAGGTATCCGGTTTCGGTGCATTAAGAGGGCTTAAAGACACCTCCGTTCCAATGCTGGTGAATTTGATTGCATATTGGATTTTTGGCCTTCCTGTAGCCTATTATTTAGGTTTCGTTGCCGGTTATGGAGCACAAGGTCTTTGGATCGGATTGATTACCGGCTTGACTATAGCAGGAGTTCTGCATAATGTACGTTTCTACAAGAAAACGGGGAAAATGGGTGCCTAAAATCACTCTCTTCACACCACCTTCACACCACCTTCACACCACCTTCACACCACCTTCACACCACCTTCACACCACCTTCACACCACCTGCTAAATAATCTTAGCTAAAGGAAATCGAACGATCTTGATTTGTTTTAACTTTTGTAATTACTTATTACTCTCCTTCACATCAATTCCTTATAATCTATTATGCCCTCTATTATCCATCATATCGAAACAGCAGTCCCTCCTTATAAACATAAGCAGGATGATCTAAGAGATCGAATGAAAGAGATTACTCACAGCAGTGAGAGGGAACAGAGAATCATACATCATCTATACGCAAGGTCGGGCATAGAAACTCGATATTCTGTGATCAATGATTTTAAAAAAAATGGATCACATTCGCTTTTTTTTAATGGTCAAGGTGCCATGCCCGGGACAGCCAGTAGAAATGATACCTACATCAAAGAGGGGCGTAAACTATTTGTTGAAGTAGCCACAAGTTTGATACAAAATTCTGAGTTTCAAAAGGAGGAGATCACTCACCTGATTACCGTTTCATGCACCGGTTTTTATGCTCCCGGACCCGATTTTGATATTATTCGCGCATTAGAACTCAATCCTTCTATCGAACGGTATCACTTGGGATTTATGGGCTGTTATGCGTCAATTCCTGCTTTAAAGATGGCCGATCAGATCTGCCGGTCTAATCCGGATGCAAATGTGATGATTGTCTCTGTAGAACTCTGCACGATTCATTTTCAAGCCAATCCGGTCATGGACAATCTTCTATCTTCTTCTGTTTTTGCTGATGGGGGATCGGGTGCTATTGTAAGTAATCGAAAACCATCTAACCCATGCTATTCAATCAATGGCTTTGCCTCTGCCATTTTGGAAAAAGGACAGAAAGATATGGCCTGGTCTATTGGAGACAATGGATTTAACATGGTATTGTCAAATTATATACCGGATTTACTGAGTGAAGGTCTCGACAAATTTCTGGATCCGGTTCTTCAAAAATTTTCACTGGATGCTTCAGATATTGATATTTGGGCTATTCATCCGGGTGGAAGAGCGATCCTGGATAAGGTTGAAAAAACGCTGGACCTGCCATCAGACGCCCTTCATTCTGCAAGAACAGTGCTCTCAGACTACGGGAATATGAGTAGTGCCACCATTCTATTTGTACTGAAAGAGATACTCCAAACGACTCAGATTGCTGAACCAAAAAGCACACTTGCCATGGCATTTGGTCCCGGACTTACATTGGAAACGGCATATTTGACACTGGTTTAGTCAGTAAACTGGCCTCCATCCCCTCGGTGTCATGCTGATAAAATATTCAATTTTCATTTCCGTTATTCACGCGCATTTATTATCATATAAACACGCATTTGAAATGAAATAATATTATGTCAAAACAAACATTAAATCTTACAATAAAAGAAAGCATTAAGGAACGTGCTAAACTCATTGCCAAAAGCCGGGGCATTAGTGTTTCGCGACTTTTTGAGGAGGCAATTATCCGCGAAGAAGAACCAGAATCACTTAAACTTGATCCTGATAGTGCTGCATACAAAATCTATCACATGATACCTGAATCAGAAAAAGTGGAGGAATACGACTATAAGGAGTTGAAAGAAAACATCCTGAAAGAAAAATATGGCGTTTAATAGAATTTTAATTGATACCAACATCTGTATCGACGCAGCACTTATCAGAAAACCATTTGTATCCGATTCATTGCAAATCATCAATCTCTCGCAGTCTGGCAAAATCGATGCCTATGTCGCCGCGCACACGTTTGATACCATATTCTATGTACTTCGAAAAAAATATACGTTTCAGCAAAGGTATGACCTGTTGAATGAGTTCCGGTCGGTATTCAACATTGCAGCAGTCACACAGGAGATTATTGATAATGCTTTGAAATTAGAGTGGCCGGATTTCGAAGACGCTATCCATTACCAGGCGGCTTTGGCGGTCGGATGTGAAGCCATTGTAACCCGAAACCCAAAGGATTTTCATAAAATCAGTATTCCGGTTTTGAGCCCTGCTCAGGTATTGGCAGATTTCTGAAAGCTCAATTACAAATCTCTAGCCAATCATTAAAACCCATGCCCATCTTCCTGAAATATCGCAACCCGAACCTCATCGAATGGATGGATCGTGAGGATTGTGATAAGGAGCTGCTTTTTAATACATATCGCCAATTTGAAAGAATAAACAAGTTACTCTCCGGGTGGAACCGAATCTACAAAAGTTATATCAGACCCAGCATAGTGAAATCCAATTCCAATCCGGAGCAGCCATTCACCATTCTTGACATTGGGTGCGGCGGCGGCGACATCATTCGATACCTGAACTCTCTCTGCATAAAAGATGGGTTCCATGTTCTCTTCACCGGCATTGATCCGGATACCAGAGCTCTGGAATTCTCAAATCGATCATCCCAACCGAATACTATTCAATTTTTTTCTGAACGATCAGATACATTAGTTAAAGAAAACAGGTTATTTGATATCGTCATATCAAATCATCTCATTCACCATCTTTCATCAAGTCAACTGACAAAAATCTGCAATGACGCTTCTGCCCTCGCAAAAACCGGTGTCATTTTTAGTGATATCGAACGCAGTGACATCGGGTATGCAGCATTCCAAATTTTCGCACCTCCTCTTTTCAGAAATAGCTATATCGTACAGGATGGCCTTATATCCATCAAAAAAAGTTACCGGAAGAATGAGCTTTTGAGTCAGCTACCGGATGGCTGGACTGTCGTGCGAAAATTCCCTTTTCGATTATTGGCTCTATACAGTAGAGAATCCCTTTGAAATCATCAAATGAAGATATCGTCATAGTGGGAGGCGGACCTGTGGGTTTATATTTAGCCGGTCGACTGCTTCAGCTTGGTTTTTCTTGCAAGGTTTTGGAGAAAAGCACCTCAATCAATCCACACTCCAGATCATTGGGGATACATCCTGTATCACTTGAACTCTTTGAAAATGCCGGCATTTCTCAGAAATTTATAAATGAGGGTATGAAAATTCGAAAAGGGATTGCTTTCTGGAATCGAAGTAAAATCGGTGAGATCAAGTTTAAAAAGTTACCAAAACCGTTTAACTACATACTTGCCATCCCCCAGTCTGAGACAGAACGGATCCTTCAGGAGTGGGTACACGGTCTATGTAGTGATACTCTCTTGAGGGGAGCAGAAGTCAGGTCTGTTCATGATAAAAATGACGCTGTGACGATCCAATATGAAATGGATGGTGAACTCTTATCTGTGAACTCCCGCTTTTTGATCGGCTGTGATGGGCTGAACAGTTTTGTCCGAACTGATCTGGATATTCCGTTTGAGGGCAAGCACTATCCTGATACCTACATCATGGGTGATTTTTCAGATAATACCGAATTTGGTGAGGATGCAGCGGTCTATTTGACTAAAGATGGATTGATTGAATCATTCCCCCTGCCCAATGGAATGAGACGATGGGTGATTAAAACCGATTTTCGAATAAAAAAACCCGATGCGGAATTACTTTCCAAATTGGTTCATGACCGATTGGGATACTCCCTCTCAGCAACAGAAAATGTTATGACGAGCAGTTTTGGGGTTCAGCACTTTTTGGCTCAGAAAATGGCAGTCGGAAATGTGCTTCTGGCCGGTGATGCCGCTCATGTGGTGAGTCCGATCGGCGGACAAGGCATGAATCTCGGCTGGCTGGATGCTGAAGCGGCTGTTCAATCCATCATTCAGTGCTCCGAAAGGCCGGCAGATCAAACCAGCGTATTCCTATTATACTCCAAAAAACAGCGCAGAGTTGCAAAAAAGGTAGCCAGGCGTGCAGAGATGAACATGTGGCTGGGTAGAAAAGAGAGTTCTAATCTACCCGTGAAGTGGGCACTAGGAATAATCTTGAATACCCCGCTATCAGGCATTCTTGCCAAAATATTTACAATGCGGGGTCTGTCGTAGATATTGATTAAAAAAATAAACTTAGTTAATTAAGTATAATTTTATTCACTTAATTAAATACTTAATAATCATAATGATCCATTTGAGTGTGTTTTATATACAACCTTTAATATCTGATTTTGAGATTTAATTGTACCAACTATGTTCTCATCATTTTCTAACTCTACTTTATTAACAATATAAAATTAAATCATATCCTGTATCAACATGTTCACACCCGGGAAAAAAGATATATACCTACTAAAATGCTTATTTGAACAAGAATTATTCGGAAATGTTATTCCGTTTTGGTCAAAGCATTCACCAGACCGAATAAACGGTGGTTATTATAATTGTCTGAATCGAAATGGTGATGTATATGAGACCACAAAACATGTGTGGCTTCAGGCAAGACAGGTTTGGATGTTCAGCAAACTATTCAACCAATTCGAACCTAAACCTGAATGGCTTGAAATTGCAGGACTTGGAATCGACTTTCTGCGTAAACATGCAGTTCGGCAAGACAGAAGGCTCTATTTTAGCCTGAACGAACATGGAGCACCCAAATGGATTCAACGGAAAATTTTTTCCGAATGCTTTTATATCATCGCGCTGGCAGAATACAGCCGTGCGGCTGACCGGCCTGAACTCCTGAAAGAAGCAAGAGAACAATTTGAAATTGTCTGGAATTTGGCGAAAGACCACTCTCAGCTTGGCAGACCAGTTCTTGAAGGGCAAATACCATCACGAAGCCTAGCCGTGCCAATGATTTTACTGAATGTTATTGAAGAACTGTCGGGTGGCAAACCCTCGGGCTATGAACAGGAAATTGAAGATTGCATTAAGCAACTATTACTGCATGTTCATGAAGACAAAAAAACTGTATTTGAAACCGTAGGGATGGAGGGACAGTTTTTGGATACCATCGAAGGGCGGCTGCTTAATCCCGGCCACGCGATTGAAGCCGGCTGGTTTCTTCATCAATGGGCTACAATTCTTAGCGACAATGAGCTTCATCAAACCGCTATCAACATGATCCGTTGGTCACACGAAAGGGGTTGGGATCAAAAACACGGAGGACTCTTTTACTTTCTGGATTACAAAGGGCACAGCCCCACACAGCTTGAATGGTTTATGAAATTGTGGTGGCCACACAATGAAGCGATGATTGCACATCTTCTAAACTACTCAATAACCGGTGAACAGAAGGATTGGGAACTATTCAAACAAGTTCAGGAGTACTCGTTCAGCCATTTTCATGATGATGATCACGGTGGATGGTTCGGCTATCTGAACCGGGAAGGAGATGTTACGCATAACTTCAAGGGAGGTCCGTATAAGGGTTTCTTCCACGTACCACGAAGCCTTTGGATCTGTTTTAAACTGCTTGAAAAGCTTGAAATCAGCTCGTAATGGTATTGACCTGACAGGTTTTTGAAGTCTGTCAGGTCTGTACTTTTCTACTGTGCAATCAGTGTATAGTCAAAAAATCCGCAGGCTTCCAAATCCTTTTTGAGATCAGAATACATTGATAGGGTCAATGTTCTAAATGGAAGACGGCTTGCACCACAATCCACTCCAACCATCTTCATAGCGGCTTTGGAGGCCGCATTATAATTGTACTTATCCAGAACGTTAACAAACTGAATTGCTTTTACCTGAAGTTCACGTGCACTCTCCATTCGGTTTTTTTCAAATGCATCTCTCAGCTGATGATATAATCCGGGAAACAAATTGTACGTACTGCCGATAAACCCTTTTGCACCGGTGGCAAGACCGGCAAGATACATTTCGTCATTACCGTAAAGTATATCGTATTTCCCATTCTGAAATACGCGGCACAAATTGTATTCGGAAAGATTGCTATCTGAAAATTTCACTCCTGCAAAATTGGGAATTTTTTCACTTGCATGTTCCATAAAATCAACCATTGAAAAGTTAATTCCTGTGAGTACCGGAATGTGATAGTAATAAAATGGAATGTCTGGTACCTGGGCAGCAACCTGGGTACAAAATTCTACCAAAATTTCTATAGTTGCTGATTTTTGATAAAAAGGCCCTGTAGTTGAAATACCATCTGCATTATTTTTATCCGAGTTTTTGGCAAGTTCTTTTGCTTCATTCAGGCTGTTACTACCAACATGGACAATCAGTTTAAAATCGTCACTTACAATTTTGCTCCATTCCTCACAGAGCTCAAGGCGCTCCTTATAGGTTAAAGAGAATCCTTCACCAGTACTTCCATTCAAAAAAACTCCTTTTATAGAATTTTGCAGGTAGTAATCATGGAGTGTTTCTATCATTCCTATATTGATGCTTCCATCTTCCTTCATCGGTGTAAAAGCAGCTACAAATAGTCCATCATTTTTATTCATTTGGTTTTTTATAAGTGTGTTAAATGGTTTTTAATGATTTATTCAGGTTATTTATTATTTAAAAGTTCATCCAGTCTGATTTTTTGAAAATAGAGATCCCTCACACCTTCATACAAAATTCCAACCGTTTCCTCACCAACCATGGTGAGTGATGAGTAACCAAACCCGCGGTTTTCATTCAATAAGACCTGATACTTACTAGGCCAGGTAACCCCTTGGTCTTTACTCAGTTTCATGGTCATATTCACTCGAGAGACCGTATTGTTTGGATTGGAGAACAAAAGATAATTATGATTATAACCGCTTCCTTCAGGATTTGACCGGATCAGGCTGGCCATCGACACAGGTTCCTGCAAGAATGAACGGGAGCTGGAATGTTCCTGCCAGGTATTTCCCATGTCGGTTGTTGTATACACAGATCTTGCTCCACCTCGGTTATCACGCATGTTGATCATTAATTTTCCATCTTCTAGCTCAACCACCTGCGATTCGGTTGTGTTTGACCGTACCGGCTCACTAATTGACCAAATCTCTCCACCGTCACTACTGTACACGATGGATGACCAGGGCATACCGTTTTCATCTTTGTACTGAGATGCAAAAACAAGTGAACCATCGCTCATGGTAATACCATTTCCGGGACCCATCAGAAGCAGATACCATTCTGGTTGTTTAATCTGATCGGTTATGTTAATGGGATCGGACCAGGTCAGCCCATCATCTTCGCTTTTTACAAGCACAAACTGGCCGGTTTCTTCAGGTGCTATTCCCTGCTGCGATGAATTCCATGCGCGTGTGTCTGGATAACCATGTATCCAAAGTCCGGCCACCCATATCGTTCCTGTGATCCGGTCTACCAAAATCGCCGGGTCTCCAATACCGTTTTCGCTTAGCGACCGGTTTTCCCAGGTTCCCATATTCATAATAGTTTCCATCGGCTCCCAGGTTTCACCTCCGTCGGTACTGCGGCTTAGTCCCACGTCGATGTCCCCCTGAAGATCACTGGAAGTGTCGTGGCGAACATCATACACAGCCAAAAGTGTGCCTTTATTAGAAGTCACCATCCCCGGAATTCGATAGGTATGTACCCCATCCTGGTTAGCTTTTCGGATTTTTTTTGCGGGCCTCAGAGCTATGTTTGAGCGGTCGCTTTCTGCTTGGTATTTTCGTCCATTTATCTGTACAGATGTTGAGTTTATCTCAAGCAAATCAGTGAGTGTTACCGTATCGTTCAATTCAACTGATACCCAATAATAATTTTGTCCTTTTTCAAGTGATTGCTGGAACGGGATAGTCAGAGTTTCTTCCATATCGGTTGTTGAACCGACCTGCACATTCGTGGAAAATTCATTTTCATCGCCTGTGTAAAATATTTGTACCTGTTCGATAAAGCCCGTGGTTGAATGGCCGAACTCCAAAACCATATCTTCAATCTCCACATTTGTGTCGGTTGTTAAAATTTCGAATTTCAAAACAGGATTGTAGGTTTCACCAATAAATACAGGCTGGATCGGTTTATGAACCGAAACAGAAGCGGCCTTTTGAGCAAATGCTGTGGATGCTAACAGCATCAAAGCGGTGAGTAGGGTTAAAAATATTTTGGTCTTCATTTCATTAGATTTCATTAATGGGATCTGGAATTAAATGGTATTTCTGAAATAAGGTATTTCTCTCAAATCGCGGTTGCGATCTTGTCTCGGTACATCACGAAATTGAAACCATGCTTAGTGTGCATGTTAATTCCCTATTTTAAAGAAGTGAAACCGAAGCTGAGACTCTACTCATATATTAACCTTTGATTCCAGTATGTTGATCTATCATATATTGATTAACCATTATCGACTTTTAAAAACCGGCCATCAGAATCACTTGATTTTAATGCGGTGAGCATTGTTTTTAATGTTTGTTCTGCCTCTTCGAGAGTACATCTTGGTGTCTCCCTACCCTCAATGCAAGCTATGAAATGCTTTGCCTGATGTAGGAATACAGTATCGCGGTCCAATGACTTGCTAGTGCCATTAATCCATGTTCTATCTTCGGGATTAAAAATTTCCAGGCATCCTTTTTCCTGACTTAGTTGAATGGTTGAAGCTTCCCCTATCACTTGTAAACTCATTTTATTGTCCTGCTGAAAGAGACAAATACCTAGAAATGCTATAATGTCTCCCTTAAATTTAAAAATTATATTAGCTGTATCTTCGGTTGCAATATCCGTCAATCCTAAACGCCACTGACTAGCAGATACCTCTAGTGGAGGTCCAAAACACCATTCAAGAAAATTGATCATATGGACCAAGTGGTCGGGTATGGCACCACCACCGGTAGTACGTGACTGTGCATATTGTGGCGGATAATCCTTACGCATGCGTGGCCAGTACTGACCAATATAGTAATTGACCAAACGGATTGAACCTGCTTCACCGGTTAAGATTCGATCACGCAATTCTTGGTAAATAGGATCGCATCTGAAATTATAAGCAACGTATAATACCGTTTTTTGTACGGAGTGCAATCTCTTTAACTCGTCAACACCATTCATATTCATGGCCAAAGGCTTTTCAAGAAGAATGTGCTTTCCGGCTTTTACCAATTCAAGGGTAACCGGGATATGCAGATTGGTTGGTATACAGATCACTATCCCATCAAAATCATCAAGATTGGCCTTCCTAAAATCAGCATAAGCCTGCTGGACTGTATATTGAGCAATGATTTTTTCACGAGTTCCTCTATTCGTCTCGGCAATGGAACAGCGAACACCATTTATACAAAGAAAATTTCGAAGATGCCGCTCACCGATTGAACCAACTCCAATTATAAGTATATGCATTCAGATATTTTTTAAAGGGTCAAGACAAGTTAAGAGAATTTAAATTACCAGCTTGTCCATCCCCCATCCAGTAAAAGGTTATGACCTGTGATATAGGAAGACGCCTCAGAAGCAAGAAAAACAACCGGTCCCTTTATATCATCATGCTCGGCAAATCTACCCAGCGGCGTCAGACGTTTATAGTTACTGACAAACTCATCTTTAAGGTTAGCCTCCCTTATACCGGGCCCATATCCACCCGGACTAATGCAATTAGCACGAATATTCTGGGTACCGTAATAGTTTGCTATCCATTTAGTTAAACCTACCATACCCCACTTTTCAAAAGTATATGTAACTCCGCTACTCATATCTGTTTTTCCATAAACACCGAAATTGGGTCCGACAGTACCCTGAATGGAGCTAATGTTAATGACATTACCACCTTTATTCTTTAACATTACCTTTATTACACCCTGTGTTAAGAGAATCAATCCTGTATAATTAACAAGCTGCGATTTCTCAAGGTCAGATTTGCTGATATCATCAAGATTTTTTTTACCTCCTTCCCATGTCACTGTATTATTTACAAGTACGTCAATACGCTTGTGTTTTTTTACAATATTATCAATAAGATTATCTATTGAACTATCATCACCCTGATCATAAAAAAAACCTTCAGCTTTCAGATTTTTCTTTTTAAGCTCCGCAGCATACACTTTACATTTATCCTCATCCCGTGAAGCAATAATAACCGTTGCACCGGCTTCAGCCAATGAAAGGGAGATAGGTTTCCCATACATACCGGCACCACCTGTAACAAGTGCAATTTTCCCGTCTAATCTAAACATTTCCATAAACTATATATTAAAATTAAGAAGTAGAGTTTCCTATTTAAAGGCATCATTTAAAGATTATGATAAGTAAGGCTCTTTAGCTCTTTATCATCTGATTGAAACAGAAAACTGGACAGGTAACCAACAATTATACATACAGGTATACCTATTAACGGATAGACATAAAAATGAATACCGGTTTGATATTTCACGAACGCCATCACAAGCAAGCTGGCAACAGCCCCGATAATTACCCCTTTGGATGAGGTTCTATTCGTAAATATTCCCAGAAAGAAAATTCCGGCCAGCGCACTGCTCAGCAATCCCACAATTTCCTGAAACAGAAAGTAGAGGGATTGTATTGGAAACATAGCCAGTACGCATGCCATTACTGTGCCGAAAGTTCCAACAACCACCACCACAATCTTTGCAAGCCGTACAAGATATTTTTCTTCGGAATTTGGATTAAAACGCCTGTAAAAATCAACTGTCCACGCCGTAGAAATACTATGCATACTGCTGTCCAAGCTACTCATCGATGCAGCAAAAATTCCTGCAATTACCAAACCCGATAAACCTACAGGTAATTGCTGGCCTATAAAAAGAGGGAATATTTGATCGTTTTGCATTCCAATAGGCAATAGTTCGGGACTCATCTTGTAAAACACATAAAGACATACACCCAGTGCAAAAAAGAGAAAACCCGATGGGATGGAAATAATGCCGTTTGTCCATAAACTTTTTGAGGCTTCTTTTTCATTTTTGGTCGTAAGATATCGCTGAATGACAGCCTGATCGGTCGTGTAAGGGCCAAACTGAAGCGCAAAGGTTCCCATAAAAATTGACCATGTGACCAAATCTTTAGTACTCAGACTCCAGTTGAACATCAGAAATTTGCTATCGGCCATCGCAATATCGTAAATTACACCCACCCCGCCTACATGCATGATGATGAACCCAATGCTGTAGAGAATACCAAAAACCAGTATCACCACCTGAACCACATCGGTCCATACCACAGCCTCCATTCCCCCCATTACTGTATACACAATGGAGAAAATTCCCATCAAAATAATCGCTACATAAATATCTATCCCGATAATGGCTGTAATTACCAGAGCGGGCAATAAAACCATGACACTCATCCGTCCAAGCTGAAAAATGATGAATGAAAGGCTACCAAACAGCCTCACAGCAAGACTAAACCTTTTTTCGAGATATTCGTAGGCAGTTGTGATGTTAAGACGCCTGAAAAAAGGCAGGTAAAAAGTCACCACAATCGGCACCATTAGAAAAATGGTGATATAGCCGGGATATACCAGCCAGTTGGTGGAAAATGATACAGCAGGAATTGCAATAAAAGTAATGGCACTGAGCTGAGTTGCATAAATGCTGATACCTGCCGCCCACCAGGGAATACGCTGCCCAGCCAGAAAAAATTCATCCGTAAGATTATCACGCCTCGAAAAATAATATCCCATTCCAATCAAGAGCAGTAAATACACTCCAAGAATACTGTAATTCACAATTCCAAAATCCACTCTCTCCCTTAAGATTGAACCCGACCAAATCCGATTAGTTCTCACACCAGGACTAATTTCACCCGAAGCTAAAATAATATTCCCATCCCACCAAACCGCATTTGTAGTCACAGGACTTGGCCGGGGCATCATCCCCGCCACCGACCATGTATCGGTAATAGTGTTATATGCAAGCACATCACTACTGAAAGTAGATTGTTCTTCCAATATCACAATCAGTTCTGTCTGAAGGGATTCTATTTCTGATTGAATATCAATATCGTCCGCTTCGCCCAACATTGTGTTCAGTGAATCTATCCGTGACGCAAGTTTCAACCTTTTTTGGAGCATCACACCATCATCTCCTCCGAAAATAAGAATGTGGCTATCGCCATATGATAGAGCTGTTGCCGCCATTACAGATCGCTCATCCCAGCTTGATATAATTTCCTCCCATTCACCGGAAACTGGATTGTAGGAAAATCCGTCCTGAAGAATCTCCATCGAACCATCTATATTTACATCCCGGCCCCCAAACAGGTAAAACCGTTGATTCAATCCATCACTCTGTGCTGCAGAAACAGCAAGCACGCGATTTTGCCCCGGCCAAGCTTTAAGTGTTTCCCAGCGGGTACCGGGCAAAGATAACTGACCCAGATCAAGCGAAAAAAAATGGCTTGTTGCAACAGGATTTTGCTTTCTCTCCTGTCCGCCTGCCACGTACAATTTATTCCCAAGAACAGCACCGGAGCTGAATGCAAGCGGTACCGGTAGTGAGGGGAGCTCCTCAAATTCCACACTCCGCGCTGCTCGGTCATACCGAAGCAGAAAAACGTCGCTGAACACATCCGTGCCATCGGTTCCTCCGGCCAGAATCAAACCCTGATCAGTCTCTGCTGTGACCCCATAACCAAGCGGCCGGGGCAGTTTCAGTGATTCATCTGTATACCACTCATAATCTGTCCCGTTTTTTTCGAGCAGATAAATCCGGTCGTGATACGTCTTCTTGCCTCCCTCCCAGGGTACTCCGTCCGGAAAGTTGGCACCTCCGGCTACGATCATTACATTTTCAATAACTCCGGTAAAAGCACCTGCAACACCCAATGAATCTGGAAGATTGGGCAGTGCCTGCCAATTCATGATGGATGCTACCTGAAGGTTTCCTTCATCCGAAATAATCTGTCCCGTCGTGGACGACGAAAAAAAGGTGAACAGAAATAAGAATAATAAAAGAAATTTATTTGAGGGGTTCATAATCAGTTCATCACAATTACTCTGGAATCCCGAATGACTGGATTGTCACAATCTTATGAGGAGTGTATAAGTAAAAATCTGACATTAGTGCTCCTTTGTTTTTCAGTTATTCATTCTTCTGGTATATACCCACTGATTTGAACATAATCAGATCCGCACACCTTAACTTGTCCAATATTGATCTTTTCTTATTCATAATTAACCAATAATTGAAATAATTGAGTATTCTATTATATTGACATCAAGAATATTATTCAGATATGATGTTTGAGCCTAACATTCAGCAAACTTCGTTGAAATTATGGAACCGCTTTTCAAAAAAACCACCGGCACTTTTTCATCCTACACCCTGAAAGACACAGTTGGACAATCGTTCGATGGCCTGTGGCACACACACGAAGAGTATGAGCTAATCTATATTTGTGAGGGAATGGGAGAAAAAGTAATTGGTGATAACATATCTGATTTACGTAAGGGCGACCTTCTTTTTCTCGGTCCCAATCTACCTCACCTATTTCGCTGCAACCAAGATTACTTTTTGAATTACCGCTCTGGCTCACTCGTGATTCATATCAACAACAGCTATCTCGGTGAAAGTTTTTTTTCCTGCCCGGAGTTCGAACCCATTCTCAAACTTTTTAAACGGTCAAAATCGGGCATACAGTTTAGAGGTGATACTGAACTCATTGCAAGAAGAATCAAAAACTTGTTTGATAAGGAAAAATCGGAATCACTGATTGAGATTCTATTCATGTTGAATGATCTTGCCAGGAATTATGAACAAATTCTGCTGGCCAGTCCAGGTTTTACACCAAGTTTCGGTAATAAAGATTATCAGCGCATTAACATTGCCAACAAGTATGTGATGGATCATTTTGAAAGTGACATCTGTCTGAATGATGTGGCCTTAAAAGTTGGGCTGACCAAATCTGCATTTTGTCGCCATTTCAAAAAAATTACCGGTAAAACTTTTTTCACTTTTTTGAAAGAGTATCGAATCGGGTACGCATGTAAGTTATTAATGAGTACTGGAATGAGTGTGTCCGAAATCAGTTACGAATGTGGATACAACACGATATCAAATTTTAACAAACAATTTAAATCTGTTACGAATACGAATCCAATGGATTATCAGAGCCAATTTATCACAAAAAAAATCCCAAACAGTAATCAACTGGGTAACTGAGACTTTAAGAATTTTTCACTAATCAGCATATTAGTCTTTTAATCTAAAAGCATATTTTTCATAAGGCCCTTTATTAATAGTAAAATAGTAACATCGAAAATATAAGTGCCCGATCAATTTAGAATTGATCGGGACTTATTATCCATTTTATGATGGATCACTATGAGTATGCCTATGATTTAAACTCCACAGGCAAACCTTTCAGCTACGAAAGATCTTTCTTCCTGATATAATCTTAATCATCTATAAATGATTCTTTCCGTTTAATGGACCAAAACTTTTACACGCACGGAAATCTGCACTTTCGAGGTCAAACGTGCCGAATGCAGCCCACGCACTGGGCCTGAAAATTCTTTTCTCGGGAACATTATGCATCGAAACCGGGATGCGAAGCATGGATGCAAGTGTGATAAAAGAATTCCCTACATGTCCATAACTAATCACCCCGTGGTTCGATCCCCAATTGTTCATTACTGTATAAACATCCTTAAAAGCACCCATACCTGTTACATTGGGGGCAAACCAGGTTGTTGGCCAAATAGGGTCTGTACGTCTGTTTAAGATGTCGTGGATTTTTTCATCAAGATCAATGGTGAAACCTTCAGCTATTTGTAAAACCGGGCCAAGGCCTTTGATAAGATTAATTCGTGTCATTGTAACCGGCATTTCACCCTCAGTTAGAAACTGAGACGAATAACCGCCTCCCCTGAAATATTCGAGGTTGGCCGGGCACCACCTTGTAGCATCAAGACAATCATCTGCTTCATCGGATGTAATTTCCCACCAAGGTTTTATCGCGGATTTGCCATTCTTTTTCTGTTTACCTGTTCCATCAAGCGACGCAGATCCGGAATTCAGAAAATGAATGATTCCATTACTTGCCTTTCCATTTAATTCAAGACCGGTTACCCTCTTTACCGATTCAGGACTCCAATAGGTTCTGATATCACCAAATATCGGAGCTGAATTTGTGAGCTGATGGCCAAGTAACATGCAAACACCATTCAGGGTATCATTCTCTGTAGCCACAATAAAGGGTTCTCTTATTCCATTCCAGTCGAATGAAGAGTTTAGTATAGCTTCGGAATAATCACCATTTGGAAAATGGTCTGTCCATTGTCTTTGTCCCTGGAAACCAGATGCAATTGCGTTATGACCCAATGCCTCTTCTTCGTAGCCGAGTTTCTTCAGCTTTGGATTTCCGATCATCAAATCCCGGATGATCAGTGTCATTTTTACAACTGTCTCCCAGTTTTCATCTTTCTTTTCACGGCTTTGTTGTATTTCAGATGGGTTAATGTCTTCACCTTCATGACAATTGTCATTCACCCACTTCATTGCTTTATCAAACTCCTCTTTATCAAAGATTTCTTCATTTATTCTCCGAACGAGTTCAGTCATATCCACAGCTTCACATCGCATTCCAAGATAATCTTCAAAGAAATCTTCCTGAATCATAGAACCCACAATACCCATAGAAACCGAGCCAATAGACAAGTACGATTTCCCTCTGATTTCAGCGACAGCCAGGCCAGCTTTCACAAATTCAATTATTTTATGCTGAACGTCACCGGGGATTGAAGTATCATCAGCATCCTGTACTTCACTGCCATAAATACTGAATACAGGTAATCCTTTTTGGTCATGGGCTGCTTTTGTGGCAGCAAGATACACCGCTCCAGGCCGTTCACTGCCATTAAATCCCCAGATGGCTTTAGGGTACCAGGGGTGCATATCCATGGTTTCGGAGCCATAACACCAACATGGTGTCACAGTCAAGGATACACCTACTCCCTCTTCTTCAAATTTCTTAGCTGCCATCATCGCTTCTGTTACACCGCCGATACATTGATCTGAAATTACACACTCAACCGGATTTCCATTGGTATGACGTACATTCTCCGAAATAAACCTGGCTGCCGATCTTGCCATTTCCATGGTTTGCTCTTCAAGAGATTCACGAACTCCTTTTCGGCGCCCATCTATCACGGGCCGTATACCAATTTTAGGAATCCTTCCAATTAATCTTTTTTGCTTTGAATTCAGGCTGAGATTTTTGGGTAATTTTTCTGCTTTTTGATTTTTCGCGGCCATTCCAATGATGTTTTAGTTAAATATTCTATTCTGTTTTTTCTGATTCTATGCAAGTTAGTTATCGATTGTTACTTGTATGCTTTCTTCCATTATTTTACTATATGATTGACCATCTTCATACATTTTAAGGAAGATGTTATACTTGGCTTCATGATAGGATATCAACTCATCTGAAGGGTTCACAACATTTCCAGCTTTGTTCATACTCTTCATCGCATCAAAAATGGTTGCATATCTACCCGAGGCAACTGAACCTAAAACTGCACTGCCAAGAAGCACTGCCTCGCTCTCTTTTGGAAGAATAATTCTACAGCCGGTGATGTCTGCGTGCTCCTGTAAAAAAAGTTCATTTTTTGTACCCCCGCCAGTAGCCATTATCATACTGATCTTGTATCCATTCTGGTTCAGGGTTTCAATAATGTGCCGGGTTCCGTATGCAATGGATTGTATGGTTGCGAGATACTGAAGTGCAAGGTCGTCTAAAGTTGATGATAGTTTAAGACCTGTGATCGTGCCGGTTAGCAAAGGGTTGGCACGCGGCGATCGGTTACCATGAAAATAGGGCAGAATATGTAAGTTTTTAGTGAGTTTAGCCGGATTATTTAAACCCTGATCGGATGCCATTTCTTTCAAGCGTTCATTCAAAAGATCATAAACCGTAGATCCAATTTTCTCTGCTTTTTCTTTCAGTGCAGTGGAATGAACGGATGAAAAAATAATGTGATCAATCAATGCTCCTGTTGCCGACTGCCCACCTTCGTTTAGCCAGAAACCGGGAATCATTGCCGAAAAATAGGGTCCCCAAACACCACTGATAAACCGTGGCTTTTTTGATACGGCCATATGGCAACTTGACGTACCCCCAATTAGTGCAATTCTGTCATCGAATGCCTGAGCTTCATCGAGGTTCATACCCAACAAACCCAATCCACCCGCATGTGCATCAATCATGGAGACCCCCACAGCTGTGCCGGGGTTTAAACCTAATTCTTTGGATGATTTTTCAGATAAACCATTTGCCACGGCTTCACCTGCCGGTCGTATGATTTTACCGATTTTTTGAAAAGAATCTTGAGTCAGGTCTTCTAATCCAATCATTTTAAAATAAGAATGATCCCATTGCCCGATAGAATCTTTTGATTTGGATTCTTCATGACTGAGATAGGTCCATTTGCATGTAGTGGTACATGCAGACCGGATATCGGAGCCGGTTGCTCTGTAAACAAGATAATCGGGTAAGTCAAAAAAACCGGTGGCCATATTCCAGGTATTCGGCATATTACGTTTTAACCATAACAATTTTGGTGTCTGCATTTCAGGGCTTATTACACCGCCAACATAATTGAGTACTTCGTGTCCTGATTCATTTATTTCTGAGGCTTCACCCTTAGCTCTATGATCCATCCATACAATAATATTCTGGTCAGGATCTCCATCCGGGCTCACAGAGAGTTGCTGTTCACCTTCACCCAGTACAACAAGTGAACAAGTAGCATCAATACCAACACCCTTCACATCATTCGGTTTTATTCCACTTGTCGACATCACCTCCCTTACTGAGGTGCAGCATGCTTTCCAGATATCCTCCGAGGATTGCTGCACAAAATCGGTTTCCGGTTTCCACATTTTAATGGGATGGCTGGCCTCCGCAGACATATTGCCGTACTCATCAAAAATACCGGCTCTTGCTGAACCGGTCCCGACGTCGATTCCAATGAAATAGGTACTTGTCTTGTTGTTTTTCATTCATACCTCGCCGGATCAACAATACTCGCAGCAATGTAGCGGTACGGAGCCGCTCCTTCTTGTGCTGCATGATTCCAGTAATAGACAATCACCAGTTTTCCGTCTTCCCGCTGCACCATTCGCGGATAGCCTACGTCCCTGGTCGCGCCGTCTTTGCTTCGAACAGTAATTTCATTGCCCCATGTTTTTCCATTATCCTCACTGAATCGAAGGTGAACTCTGGATCCATAATTACTTCTGTAAATATACGTCAGGGCCAATCTTCCATCCTTCATACGCACGAGCGCCGGAGGAGTCCCTCCATTTCCAGTTTCAAATGAAGGATTTTCTTCTTCCTGCCAGGTTACACCATCATCTTCAGAACGAAAAGCCCTTAAAAAATCTCGTCGTGGTACGGGCTCACGGCTTCGTATCACTGTAAACAGTTCGTTAATTGAAAGCCTCACCGTTGATGGCATAATATCAAATCCTTCAGGCTCATCGCCAATCCATGCAACACGCTCCCATGTTACTCCACCGTCTATTGTTCGGATATGTGCCACCCGTCCTTCCCTGCCATTCTCTTTGGCAGCATTTGCAAATATGCTTAACTCCTGCGGCCCGTCAACGATATAGTCTGTTCGGGTACCAATTCCATGGGTATCAAGATCCGGAAAATGATAAGGACCATGCCATTGATGGCCTCTGTCATTTGAATAGTAAAAGATAGAAGGTCCGTTATGATAATTATTTCTCATCCATGTGATGATGAAATCGGGATTCGTAAAATCTTCGATCGGCTCTTCCAAAATTGTGGGTTCTTCGGCTTCTTCATCCGAAAGGCTGTTATCATACGCCCAGCCAGTCTGACCAAGATCATACGCATCCTCAATTTTCCAAGTTTCTCCTCCATCCAGGCTGCGGGCATATTTATTGCGAGCCGTTTCCCTGTTATATGTATGGAACCCTTCTGTTTCGTAATGTTCAGCTTCCACAAACCCCACGAGAATTTCATCTCCCCAATTCCAAATCCCGTTGTTTGCCGGCCAGCCGGCGAAGCGGTCATCTTCCTGATAAACAATCATGTGTTGAATGGTATCAGTTTCATTCAACTGATTTTCTGAAGTGTTCTTTTCTTCTACACAAGATATGAATGCTATTAAAATGCTAAGAAGAAAAACACTCTTAAAATTAATTATGTTTAGTAAACTCATGAATTTTGATAATTTAAATGAGGTTTAAGGTTATTATACTAAATGTAAACGATTACATCAATTTATTACACAAATGTTAGTTTTTTTAAGCTATTTTTTTTTTAGAAATGCGAGGAAAAAACCGGTGAAAAAGATCACCAACGTCCCAACAACAATCGTTAAATAACTGTGAATAGGATTCGAAAGAGAATCAGATAAGTATACCGGTGAAAGGGTCATCCAAATAATTACTAACAAACCCAATATTACACCAATAGCCGCAGGGACATTGGTTACTTTTTTAGAGAAATACCCAAGTAGAAACAGACCGAGCATTCCACCACTGAAAATTCCAGCAAGGTTCCACCATATATCCAGAGCACTCTCTACCTGTATGATATAGAATGAAATCATCACTCCTAACAGACAGATCAGAGCCGAGGCCAGATAAAGTACCCTTACTGACTCTTTTTCACTGACATTTTTTTTGTAAGGTCGGTACAAGTCACTCAAAATTACAGTTGCACCACTGTTTAGACTGGTAGAGATAGTGCTCATTCCTGCTGAAAAGATCGATGCGATCAGTAATCCGGTTATCCCAACTGGCAGGCCGTTGACTATAAAATATGGGAATACGCTGTCGGACATCCCTGCCTCCCTGAATTCTCCCGGCAACAAATCGGGAAACACTTGGTAATAGACAAACAATCCTGTTCCTATCATAAAGAAGAGAAGAGATACCGGGATGTAGAGCAGTCCGCCACCGAACGCGGAAGAGATTGCCTCTTTTTCGTTCCGTGCACTCATATAGCGCTGAATGTAGTTCTGGTCGATGCCGTAGTTCTGCAGGTTGATGAAAATACCATAGATAAACACCACCCAGAACGTAGATTCGGTCAGGCTCAGGCCTAAACTACCGAGATTGAATTTATCATACTGAGTAGCCACTTCGAAATATTGTGTAGGCCCTCCCGGCAGTGAAAACATCAGAATACCCAGGGTGACAATTGCACCAACAATCAAAATAATAGCCTGTATTGCATCGGTCCATATCACTGCCTTAATTCCTCCCAGAATGGAATAGATCATTACACTGATTCCCGTGATCACAATAATCAGCCGCATATCCCAACCAAGTATCACATACATCGGCAAGGCAAGAAGGTAGAGAATAACGGCCACACGCATCACCTGTGTGAGCAGCCAAAAAATGGCCACATAGTTTTTTGCCCAAGGACCGAACCGTTCTTCAAGGTAGGTGTAGGCTGAAGGACTTCCTACTCTCCTGTAGAGTGGAATAAAAAATTTGATCGCCATAAAAATTGCTACGGGAATCGAGAGGCTGAAAACAAATGCGTTCCAATCGGATAAAAAAGCTACCCCCGGTAGTGCAAGATAACTGATACTGCTCACAAAGGTGGCAAAGATGGAAAGGCCGATGACCCAGGCTGGTAGCGTTCCTGAACCGGTCGAATAATCTTCAGACGTTCGCTCCTTCTGATAAAATGATATACCAAAAAGAATAATTCCCAGCAGGTAAACAATAAAAATGATGATGTCAATAGTACTCATACCAAGACCTCATCCATATTTAATTCTTGTAATGCTTTTTGAACCTGCTTTTTTTCTTCACTACTAAGTGACTGATATGGAAAAGCCATAACATCACTGCAAATCCCCATCAAAGAAAGTGCACATTTTACACCCTGCAGATATTTCATAGGCGAATTGCCAATCGTGTAAAGTTTTGAGCTGACTTCCAGAATTTTCTCCTGGAGTTTATGCATGCGATTAAAATCATTGTCTATAACCGCATCATACATCGCTACATAAAGCTTCGGAAACAGGTTTGCACCACCATTTACTCCACCGTCTCCGCCGGACATCATCGTTTGCATTAAAATTTCTTCAGGCCCAACAAATACAGGGAAATTCTGTCGGTTTTTCAAAAGGGACAGTACTTTCTGAAAATAAATTACATCTCCAGAACTGTCCTTAAAACCGATGATATTGGGATGATCTGAAAGTAATTCTACTGTTTCAGGAGTAATATTTATTTTGGTATGAGGGGGCATATTATACAGAAAAAGCGGCAATGGTGATTGATCCGCCAGTGCCAGGTAGTAGCGAATGAGTTCCTGTTGATTAACTGTAAAATAGTATGGAGGTGCCGCAACAACGGCATCGGAACCACATACTGCAGCGTATTTTGCTAATTCTAAGCTTTCAGTAAAAGATGTATCTGTTATTCCAGCCAATACTGGTACTCTTCCATCCACATGAGAACAGACTCGTTTTATTACTTCATAACGAAGATCATAACTCAAACTGGGCCCTTCACCTGATGTACCAAGTATAAACAGGCCGTTTACGCCGCCGGAAAGAATGTGTTCGAGTAAACGTATAAGTCCTTCAGTGTCTAACTTATTTTGACTTTGAAGGGGGGTAATGACAGGAGGAATAATTCCCTTAAACATATTTTATTACCTTTTTTATTAACCATTTCATGCGACATTTTCGCTCATCTCCACTTATCAGGGTCGGTAATTGTAGCAGCTATATATCTGTAGGGTAGATTATTTTCATCGGCAGCGTTATTCCAATAATAAACAACAACTATCTTACCGTCACTTCTTTGTACCATTCGTGGATATCCTACGTCATTCGTAGCATCATCATTAGATCGTAATGTTATTTCATGTGACCAGGACTGACCATTATCTTCGCTTAATTTTAAATGAACTCTTGATCCATATTTACTTCTGAATATGTATGCTAAAGCTAATCTACCGTCGTCCAATTTTAATAAAGCTGGTGGTGAGCCGCCTGCACCAGTATCAAAAACAGGTTCATTCAACTCATTCCATGAATTTCCATTATCCGTAGATCGAAATGCTTTTATATAATCTCTTCTCGGATCAAGATCTCTACTCCGAATTGTTGATAATATTTCATCAGAAGAAATTCTTACAGAAGAAGACATTATATCAAACCCTTCAGGTTCTCCTCCTAACCAAGACTTAATTTCCCAACTGATTCCACCATCTTTTGTTTTATACATTGCTACTCTACCTTCTCTCTGATTTTGTTTAGCGACAGTAACGAATGCACTTAACTCATTTGAACCATCAATAAAATAATCTGACCTGGTTGCAACTCCAGGTGTATGTAAATTTGGTAATTCATAGGGTCCATGCCAATCATTGCCTCTATTGTAAGAATAATAAAAAAAAGAAGGGCCTGAATTATTTGTTATTCGAGAAAATGTTATTACAAAATCGGGATGTGAAAAATCAATTGGTTCTGTAAGTACTATTGCCTTTCTTGATGTTTCTCGATCACGTGCCTGGTTTTGATATGTCCAAGCTGTTTGACCATTTTCATGTGCATCCTCTATTGCCCAGGTTATACCACCATCGAAGCTTCGTGCGTATTTATATCTTGATGTGGTAACATCATAAGTGTGCCCTGTCCTTTCCATATGATCAGCTTGTACAAAGCCTACCAATATCTCATTTTCCCAAATCCAAATTCCATTATTTGCAGGCCAACCAGCAAATTGACCTTCTTCGTAAAATACTTTTAGATGTTGAATGTCTTTATCGGTATTGTTAGATATCTTTTTTTCTGAGATACTCAAAGTGAGAATCCCCATAAACAAAAAAACCCAGAGATAATTATTAGTCATGTTATGTTACCTTTTGTCTATTTTAAATTGCATTTCTTTAATTCACTTCAAAAAAACTAGTTTCTATATTCTTTTTGCCATATTTGCCCACCTTCATATATTTCTCCAACAGGATATCGGTCGCTTGGAGTCACTGCGTTCTCCATAATGGCATCGATTTCTTGAACAATATCAGGATAATCATCAGCAATATTGTTTGTCTCGCCAATATCATCCTCCAAATTGTATAGCTGAATTATACTATTTTTCCCATGTCGAATTCCCTTCCACTTTCCCATTCGAACAGCCTGATCATATCGTTCTCGAGTATGTCCATAATCCCAGTATAAATAATCATGAGGATTTTCAATCTTCTTTCCCCTCAATGCCTCCGTAATCGAAATGCCATCAATATCATCCGGACTTTGAGTTCCAGCAAGTTCTGCAAAAGTCGGCATCATATCTTGTAAAGCAATAATTTCATCATTTGTATGACCAACAGGTATCTGACCAGGCCATTTTACTATAAATGGAACCCTAACTCCCCCTTCAGTTAATTCACGCTTATATCCTCGTAATGGACCATTTGTATTTAGTTCTTTCCATACCGTACTATGTCCTCCGTTATCACTTGTAAAAATGATCAGAGTATTCTCAGTCAAACCTAATTCGTCTATCAAAAGGGTAATTTTACCAACATCCTGATCTATCATGTCGATCATCGATGCATATTTTTTTGCATGTTCAGGCCAATCATTATTGGTATAGGGTTCAGTAGATGGCACTGTTAATCCATGTTCATCTTCAGATTCTGATGAGAAGTGCGGTAGTGTATATGCTACATACAAAAAGAAAGGCTCATCCTGGGAATCTCGAATAAACTGAAGAGCTCCATTTGTTAGAATATCATGACTGTATCGATCTCTCAAAATTGTATTATCCGTCAATTCAAGTCGATCATCATTATAGTCAAGGTATTCTGTATAATAGTAATGAGCATGGTCTTGGTTTAAATAACCCAACCAAAAATCGAACCCTTGATTTGTTGCTCTACCGACAGTACCTGCATCTCCTAAAGACCATTTACCTACACCGCCAGTTCTATAACCGGCATTTTTTAAAACCTTTGCAACAGTAACATCACCTTCTTGTAAATAGGTATGATAATGAGGGATATTATCTCGTGCAGGGGTATGGCCATTATGCAAACCCGTCATCAATATACTTCGTGATGGTGTACATACCGGACTTGCATAGGCTTGTGTAAATTTCATTCCTTCATTAGCTAACTGATCAATATTGGGTGTCTTCATTAGTTCCTGGCCATAACTTCCAAGATCTCCATATCCAAGATCATCAGCCATGATGAATACTATATTTGGTTTTTTGCCAGTCGATTTGCTTTGAGAAAAACCCTCAATATTCAAAACAAATGAAATGGCTATGAATATACTGACTCGAAATAATTGTTTTATTTTATACATAATAACTGAGGTAATCATTATTCCCATATATTAGTATCTGATTCAACTTCTCTTTTCCAAACTTGGTACTGATAAGTAAGTTCTTTAACAATTAATGGATTATCTTTTGAAAGATCAGTCTCCTCGCCAATATCATGGTTTAGATTAAATAGACTTCTACTACCATTACTTTCATTGACGAGTTTCCATGGTCCTTCACGAACAGCCCATTTTCTTCCAATTTTCCAATAGAATGTTCGTTCAGTTAGTTTTTTACTTTCCAATAATGTGGGTAAAATTGAAATGCCATCTATTTTGTAATTATTAGGTAACTTAGCCCCTGATAAATCAGAAAATGTTGGAAACAGATCCATTGTCACTACTGTCTCATCGTTTTCTGTTCCACTTTTTATTTTTCCTGGCCAATAAGCGATAAATGGAACACGATGGCCTCCTTCATAAACATCCGTTTTTTGCCCTTTCAAGGGGCCATTATCAGAAATATTCTCAAATCTATTTCCATGTTGATAGTAATTGGTATAACCTCCATTATCTGATGTAAATATTATTAAGGTATTATTCTCTAAGTTTAACTCATTTATCTTATCGAAAATTTGTCCTACTCCTTGGTCTAGAGATCTTATCATACTTACCACATGTGGGCGAACATTATCCTGTCTTTCAATTATTCCCCATTTATCAATTCCATAAGTTTCACCAGCTTTCCTATGTGGTGGATCTTCAGGACCCTGCCATGGAAAATGAATAGCGAGATAAGGTACATATAAAAAGAAAGATTCTTCTTTGTGTCGATTAATAAATTCCAGGCTGTATTCAGTAATTAAATTAGTATTGTAGCCTTCTACCATCTCAAGATCATCATTATCCCACCAATCTTTTAGTCCCCACCGATTAATATGGGTATGATAATCACCGTCGCCAGAAAGATGGCCTCTAAATTCATCAAATCCATAATTAGTTGGTATAAATGGTTTTTCAAAACCTAAATGCCATTTACCAAAGATACCCGTTATGTATCCTGCATCTTTTAATATTTCAGCTATAGTAATTGCTTGCAAAGGCAGACCTTCATCCAATGTTTTCGAATTTAAAGCACCTTCAAATCTTTCTCCTAATCTATGTTGATACATGCCTGTCATTAATGCAGCTCGTGTAGGACTGCACATGGGTCCATTAGAATGAAAGTCTGTAAAACGCATTCCTTCTTCGGCGAGACGATCAATATTAGGAGTGAAGTCAATCTCATCATTGTATGGACCTATATCACCATACCCCAAATCATCTGCCATAATTAAAATTATATTAGGTTTTGTGTCTTGTTGAGTATTTTGCGCATTAATTTTCACACAAAAAAACAACGAGATCAATACAACAGATACCAAATTAGTAAGCACATTCATTGGTTTATATATTTAATTTTTCAGGATCTAATACGACATGCTTAATTCTCTCTCTTTTCCAGGTATAGGTAATATGCACTAGTCCATCATCATCTTGTATAACTGCTGGATATGAATATTCACCCGGCTCGTCTTCAAGAGTGATAATGTTTTCCCATTTTTTGCCATCCTTAGAAACCGCTACGTTTAGAGGTGACCTAGGTCCGCCCCATTCTCCTTCTCTTGTTTTAGAGTGATTATAAACCAATAAGTGAAGTCCATTTTTTAATGTAACAGCATCAGTACCGGAATTAGGATTAGGTAAATTTGTCGCTTTCAATTCTGACCAACTATACCCGCCATCATTAGACCAACTAGATATCACATAATCTTCTTTACTACGAGCCAAAACTTGAAGGGTATCTTCACTATGTCTCAATATGCTTGGCTGAATGACATTAAATTTACGAGCATCATTTATTGGGCTAACAATACTCCATGAATCGCCAAAATCTTTAGTAATTTCAAAATGTATACGCCATCCATCATTTTCAGTACTTGATGGAGAAATTAATCGACCATCGTCCATCAGTATTGGCTTATTTTTTATAGGACCTAATATGTCTTCAGGTAATCGTTTAGAATCTGACCAAGTAATACCATAATCATCCGATATCTTGAGCTCACCCCACCAGTTTCGCGGGTCGGGACCTACTTTATAAAATAGCATCAATGGACCATTTGGTACCTGAAATAACACAGGATTCCAAGTTGGATACCTTTTGGCTTTATGTTGTTGACCGTCAGCTACTGAAATTGGATCTATCCATTTATCATCCACTTTCCGGCTAAACCATATTTCAACATCCTTATTTTTTTCTTTGGTTCCACCAAACCAAGCTGCTACAAGTCCCTCAGGGGTTGATTCAATTGTCGAAGCGTGGCACTCTTTGAATGGAGCTTCGATAAAAATAAATTCACTTTTCAAAATCACTGAATTTTGCGCGCTTGCTGAGTATCCTATCAAAAAAAAAAGTAAAAAAATATTTCATAATCTCATTTTTAGTTACATAAATAATTTTAATAATATTTCTTCAATTGCTGGTATGCTTTGGATTTGCAGTATGGAATATTGGATTTACATCATGCAACCATTTATTCAACTTTCCCCTTAACTCAATAATTTTTTCGGGCATCGAATCAGATAAATCCTTTGTTTCTCCAGGATCATTTGCAAGATCGTATAGTTCATTTTTATTAGGATCATAAAACTCCAGGTATTTATACTTACCCGAAATAATAGCAGCCCCCGGAATATTTCCCTGAGGGGCATAATGTGGATAGTACCAATGCATATCGGGGGCATCGTATGGACTATTTTTAAAATCCCCAATCAAAGATCGTCCATCTAAGGGTTTATTCGCCTTCGCTTCACTTCCAACTATATCAACAATCGTAGCATAAATATCTTCAGTTCTTGTAGGTCTGTTACTTATAGTTCCAGGATCGATATAACCGGGCCATCTCATTATAAACGGAACACGAATTCCACCTTCATATAAATGACCTTTTCCTTCACGGTAGGGTCGCATATCAGAGGTGGATTGAACCGCTCCATTATCAGAAGCAAATATCACCACTGTATTGTCATCCAGTCCAATTCTTTTAATTTCGTCTAATAATCGACCTACATTTTGATCCAGATTATCCACCATTGCAGCATAAACCGGATCTATGCGTTTATTTCCAATATTTTCTAATTGTTTCATTTTATACTTATCGACCAACTCTTCTGGTGCCTGAAGAGGAGTGTGGACTGCGTAATGGGGGAAATAGACTAAAAATGGATTATTACGATTTCTGTTTATGAATTCAATCGCTTCATCAGTTAACCGATCCGCCAGGTATTCTCCCTCCTCTCCACCACTTAAAGTGGGGATTGAAGGATTCCATGTTTTCTCGGAATCTTTATAGGGGAAAAAATGTGAGGGTGGGCTTCCATGAGTCCATCCAGCGACATTTTCATCAAATCCCATATCTTTAGGCCAATAACCATCAGGACCCACATGCCATTTTCCAATACTAATCGATTTATATCCAGCAGGTTTAATAGCTTCAGGAATTATTATTTCCTCTTTCGGTATAAACATTAAATCTTTAGGAGGGACAATCATACTATTTCCGGGATGGCGATGCCTCCCAATAGCTGTAATATGTCCTGTAAAATGCACTCTTGCAGGGTTTTTACCTGTTAAAATTGCAGCACGTGTCGGGGAACAGATTGGCGCTGCAGAATAAGCATTTGTCCACTTCATCCCTTCGCTTGCCAAATTGTCTATATTCGGTGTTTCAATAAAATCATTCCCATATGTGCCAATATCTGTTTTTCCAAGATCATCAACGAAAATGATTACGAAGTTCGGTTTATCGATATTACTTTGCGCATTAACATTCAAAACCAAAAAACTGATGGTAAGTAAAAAAAGTATGAATTTCTTGTTATCTATCATCTGAAAGATTTTTTATTGTTTTATGAATATTAAATAGGATTAAAAGAATTCTATCCGCACTCAATTCTCCTCATAATTAGGATTTGGTGTATGCATAATTGCATTAACCTCTCGATGGAGCCACATATTCAATCTACTCTGAAATTCAATAATTTTTCCTGGATACAGCTCGACCAAATTTTTTGTTTCCCCAGGGTCTGCTTTAATATTGTATAACTCTACAGTATTTGATTCAAAGAGTTCAATAAACTTATAATCTCCTGATATAACTGCTGCTCCTGGTGTTCTAAATTGTCCACTAAAGTGAGGGTAATAAAAAAATAGCTCCCTATCGAAATATTCATTCTTTGTAAAGTCTTCAACAAGTGATCTACCATCCAAGGGCTTTCCTGGTACAGCTTCGTTTCCAACAATATCAACGATAGTCACGTAAATGTCCTCTGTTATTGTACGAGTTTCACTTACAGAACCAGCGGGTATAACTCCTGGCCACTTCATAATAAAGGGTACACGTATTCCTCCTTCATAAAGAACTCCTTTTCCTGCTCTATAAGGGTACATATCCGAAAACCTATGTTCAGCACCATTATCAGATGCAAATATCACAACGGTATTTTCAGATAAACCGAAGTTATCTAATGCATCCAACAAACGACCTGTATTTTGATCTAAATTTTCAACCATAGCAGCATACACAGGATCTATAGGAGTATCTTTGACGATAGGCTTGTACTTATCAATAAGTTCTTGAGGGGCTTCAAGAGGCGTATGTACAGCGTAGTGGCTTAGATAAACAAGAAATGGCTCATTTCGATTTCTGTAAATAAAATCTATTGCTTCATCAGTTAATCTATCTGCAAGATATTCACCTTCTTCTCCTTTTGAAAGATCAATAAAAGGGATGGATGGATTCCATTCTTGTTCAGGTTTTTCATATGGATAAAAATGAGTTGGAGGGCTGCCATGTGTCCATCCTCCAACATTTTCATCAAAACCTACTTCATGAGGCCAATAACCTTCCGGGCCTAAATGCCATTTACCCAAACTGATCGATTTATAATCGGCCGGCCTTAATGCCTCCGGAAGAATAACTTCATCTTTAGAAAGAAACATCAAATCTCTCGGTGGTATTATTCTGCTATTTTCAGGATGACGGTGTCGACCTATAGCTGTAATATGACCTGTAAAATTTACTCTTGCAGGATTTTTACCAGTCATAATTGCTGCTCGAGATGGAGAGCATATCGGTGAGGTAGAATATGCATTTGTCCATTTCATACCATCTTTTGCCAGATTATCAATGTTCGGAGTTTCGATGTATTTATTACCGTAACTACCTATGTCTGTTTCACCCAAATCATCAACAAATATGATTATAAAATTTGGCTTATCGATATTTCTTTGCGCATTAACTGTAATTACAGCACAGAAAATGAATATAGAAATGATTACAAGTTTTCTACTTTTAAGCATATTTCTTTAAAATTTAGATATTAGAAATTGCATGGAATTTGGATTCAAATCCTATGCAACTGATTATTTTAATACCCTGGATTTTGCTCAAGTACTGGATTAGCATCAATCGCCCCTTGTGGAATAGGATATCTTGCATGATGAGATTGAGCATTGGCTTCTCTGGCTTGGGCAAATTCAACTAACTTACCCATTCTAACAAGGTCATAATGTCTTAAACCCTCGGCCCAAAACTCCCAGCCTCTTTCCTTGAGAATGTGTTCACGTAGTTCATCTTGTGAACTAAAATCTCCCAATGATAAATCGTCTATTCCCGCCCGATTTCTTACTTGATTTATAAGGTTAATTGATTCCTGATTTGGTCCATTTATTTCATTTAAAGCCTCTGCTCTTGAAAGTAAGATGTCTGCATATCTGATTTGTGGTAAATCATTTCCATGAGCTCTTCCCTGGTTATTGGGATCTGGCCAAAATTTAAATGGTCTTGAATCATCATTTCCATAAAGATCTATTATATCACCATCACTATTAGAATATTTAATCATGATTAACTTTTGTCTTTCATCATCGGGATCAAAGCTATCAACAAATGTATCATAAAGTGTGTATTGAGAAGCAATTCTTGTCAATGATTCCCTCCATTCGAAACCCTCATCAATTGGTTTTGCAAAAAAGTCTGGTTCTGCTTTTGCGAAATTTGGGGGAAATGCAGCGGTAATCCATGTGTTTGAATTTAATTCAGTTGACGCAGTTAATTGAATTACCCATATGAACTCATTATTCATTTCATTTTCAACTTTAAAAAGGTTCTCATAATCTGGAAATAAATCATACTGTGCCATATTTATTAACTCCTGTGCCATATTAGCACTTTTTTGCCATTGCTTTGTATTTAGATAGAATTTAATAAGATAAGCTTTAGTTGCTCCATTATGTGCTCTACCATAAGCCGATTCTCGCCCCGGGGACGGCAAGCTAGGAATAATGTCCAACAATTCTGATTCTATGAATTGTTGCATTTCTTCCTCAGAGGGTCTTGGAAGGTTCAAGGGCTGATCTGTTCCAGTTCTGAGTGGTACAGGGCCAAATGCTAAATATAATTTATAATATGCAACTGCACGAATAAACCTGGCTTCAGCTTGGAATAAATCTTTCTTTTCAGTTGAAAAATTGCCTTCCTCAACATTTTCGAGAACTATATTTGCATTTCTTATAGCGCTCCATTTTGGTGACCACAAAGTACCCGCAAAAATCCCTGTTTCAGGGCCATGAGTAAACTGGATATACTGAATTGCACTACTATTTTCTCCTCCACTATGTTGACGCAGTATATCACCTGTAAATTCCTGTATTCCAATTTCTCCTCTATTATTGCCAGTTGAATTTGCCAAATGGCGATAAGCCCCTAATAGAACACCGTCCACACCTTGTTCCTCAGAAAGAAAATTTTCAGGTGCAAGCAGAGATTTCGGATTTTCATCTAGAACGTCACAACCAATCAGGCTTAGTCCTATCATAACAATACATATAGTGATACTTAATTTAAAAACATTCATTTTTCTTATTTTTTAAAATTCAAGATTGAGACCAAAGGTTATTGTTCTTGCAGGTGGATAAGCATTAAAATCAATTCGACTATAACCTGTTCCATTGGGGTTGAAAGACGGATCAAGACCACTATAATTTGTTATAGTTAAAAGATTTTGACCCGTTAGACTTACTGAAAGATTTCTGAATGCCCTACTAAAACCCGATGGGAAATTATAAGTAAGACTTACAGACTGTAACTTTAAGTATGAAGCATCCTCCACAGTATATGAGTTCACCCTTTTGTCTCCTTGAGTATTGGGTGCTACGAAGGATGGATATTTATTTGAAGGATTTTCTGGCGTCCATCTATTTATAATAGGTTCACTATAACGATTCCTTCTAACAGTTACAGGAAAGTAAGTATCTACTAAATTATTATTCAGCATTTCAAATCCTAATGCACCTTCAAAAAATACATTCATTTGAAAGTTTCTGTATTGAAAACTATTACTGACAGAAAACTGAAGATCAGGGTAAGAATCACCCAATATCACCCTGTCTTCATCATTAATTGTTCCATCATTATTTACATCCCTATATTTTAGATTTCCAGGAACTACAGATTCATTCGAAATCTGTGAAAAGTCATCGGTTTCTTGCCAAATACCTACAACTTCATATCCCAAAAAAGAACGAGCAGGTAAACCATTTTGGATTAAAAAAATGTTATTGGAAAAATGAGCTCCACCTGTAATGATCCTATCAAGTTCACCAAGGTCCTGGACTTCATTAATGACTCTGGACAAATTTATTCGAGACCTCCATGAAAAATTTCTACGAGCAACGTTATGTGTAGTCAAAGATAATTCAATACCTGTATTGGACATTTCCCCAACATTTGTCAGTTTACTACCAAAACCTGTCGATTGGGGGACTGGTAGATTTAAAAGCATATCAGTTGTTTCTTTATGGAACCAATCAATGCTACCTGAGACTCTATCTTCAAATAGCCCTAAATCAATACCAATATTAAATTGTTCCGTTGTTTCCCATTTCAAATCTGGATTAGGTATTCTATTCGGATCAATTGTTGAAACAGGTTCTTGGTTAATGAATGTCGGCCCACCTGCACCAAAGGTTACAAGTGAATTATAGTTACCAATCTCTTGATTACCTGTTATCCCCCAGCTTATTCTTGGCTTGAATGTGCTTAAAATATCCCTCAGATTCTCAAAAAAATCTTCGTTATCAAGCCTCCATGATATAGCAGCGGACGGAAAATATCCGAATTTGTTTTCTTCTCCGAATCTTGAAGAACCATCAGACCGGAATGAAACGGTTAATAAGTACTTATCAAGAAATGAGTAATTTAATCTACCTAAAAAGGATAACAACGTGTTTTGTTCAAGATTACTTGAGGTGATAAAAGATTGAGGATCTGCCAAATTCATATTATTAGCTCTTGTTGCATCAGAAGGAAAACCTCTCCCGATACTTGTTAAACCACGATTATTAAAAGCTTGATATGAAACGCCCCCAACAAAATTTACCGACTGTCTTTCGAAATCTTCTACAAACCTAAGTAATCCTTCAAATAAATAATTTGAATTTTTCCCTTCTAATTTTGTTGCTATTCCACCTTCTGCTCTTCCAGCATTCGTTCTTCGATCAAGATAAACATCCTTTTGTTCTGAATTAATATCACCACCAACCCTAATTGAAGCAAGCAAATTGTTAGTTATCTCATATTCACCAATTACAGATCCATAAGTGCGGTATGAGTTTGACTCGCTATCAGTACCTCGAGCTTGAGCAACGGGATTATTTACCAAATCTAAAAATTGGGAACTCTGAAAATTCCCCTCCAAATCATAAATAGAAAGTGTAGGATCGAAATATGTAGCAGCATAAAATGCTCCTGACCCTTCATTACCACTGAAACTATTCGGTATAAACTGATCATTTGTATATGATGTATTTAATTTCAAACCAATATTGAATCTTTCATATTTCTGATTAAATGAGGCACTTGCTGAATATCGTTCAAAAGCAGAGTTAATGGCAATGCCATCTTGATCTAAATAGTTTAAAGACATTCTGTAATTTCGATCATTATCACCTCCTGAGACTGAGAAGTTATGATCTTGCATAAAAGCATTATCTCGACTTATAGCATTTTGCCAATCAGTTCCACCATTTTGAATCTCTGTAACTTTCTCCCCACTTGTAGCTGCACCTTTGTCAATTATATCATTTATAAAAAATCTATATTCTTCTGCGTCTAATAGATCTAATTTGTTAGCCCGGTTCTGAATTGACAATGAAGTGCTGTAATTTATTTGTGTTTGTCCTCTGTGACCGTCTTTCGTGGTAATTAAAATTACCCCATTAGCTCCTCTTGCACCATATATTGCTGTTGCAGATGCATCTTTCAGAATCTCAATTGATTCGATGTCTTGAGGATTCATTGAAGACAATGGATCTCGTTGTGCTCTTGAATTACCCAATCCTTCTCCATTTGAACTAATTACTGGCGAATTTTCTATGGGTAACCCATCAATAACGTATAACGGATTGGTTCCGGCTGTCAATGACCCAAGCCCTCTTATACTTATATTACTTCCACCTCCTGGTTGTCCTGTTGTGGGCACAATGTTAACTCCTGCTGCTCTACCTTGAATTAATTGATTAGCTGAGAGTACTGAACCTTCGTTAAAATCTGTTGCTGTCACTGAACTAATTGAGCCTGTAATATCACTTCTACGTTGCACTCCATAACCAACAACTATAACATCATCCAATAGTTGAATATCTCTAGTCAATTGAACGTTAATTACCACTCTTCCCTCAACTGCCACATCAATACGTTCGTATCCCACATAAGAAAATATCAAAACATCATTATCGGAGATGGATGAAAGAATATAATTTCCATCCATGTCGGATGTTGTTCCCAGTGTAGTTCCCAGCACAGTAATGTTCACCCCAGGCAGAGTTTCACCAGTCTCTGCATCCGTAACCGTTCCGGTAACTTCATGATTTTGAGCCGTTGCTACTGTTACTAAGAACAGCGAAAGTAGCAACGTCCAAATTATCGTTTTTTTATAGAGCATATATCCCACCATTTCGATTTTAAAATTTAATAAGCATCTTTAAAAGCGCTTTCATCAATATTTAATGTAATCGTTTACATTTTTAATGTACGTTTTACAAATCATTCTGTCAAGTGTAAATGCAAATAAATTTTAAGTTACTAACAAAATCTATTTTCTATTATTATTAGAAAATGTTCTTTCTTAAAGATAAGAGGCTTTATTTAATTAA